>Ga0209589_1000723_pt1 | contig 48613 bp, 41 predicted proteins | sample CowpeawhiteBW_FD_187525 | JGI IMG/M metagenome (GOLD analysis project Ga0209589, IMG submission 187525) | Root nodule microbial communities of legume samples collected from California USA - Cow pea white BW (SPAdes) (version 2) | ecosystem: Host-associated > Plants > Roots > Nodule | place: USA...
TCATCAAATACAACATTTATGGACTGTTCAACAATCATTAGTATTTTGTTATAAACTCTATATGCATGACCATGTATAGCATAACCAAGAAAAACACCTCTTTTGTAAGCAAGCAATGTATGCTGAATGATGCAAGATGAAGTTCAAACAAGTATATATATTATTTACTCTTTTTCCTTAGACACAATGCTACCTCATGCATCATATAAAAGACATTGATTAGGTTTAAACACAACTTTAAAACCTTTATCACAAAGTTGGCCAAGGTACCACAAGTCTTTCATGATGTGATGGTTAAAGTTTCATGTTTTATGCTTTATTACAAAACACTTAATTAAAATCAAATGGTATTTGATGAAATTTATTCTAACAAGTTAATTGTTTAAATTTAAATTTGACTATTTAAATATAAAGATATTCCAACTTACATGTATTTAGATCTATGGATTGATGTTTCATTTTTTGTTTTTACAATTCAATTACATTTTTCAATCTTAATTCAATTTTCTTTCAAACTCCACAAAAATTGTTTTGCATAATAATAAATCTAAAATTGCATTCAATTGATCATATATTTGCGAGTTGACCTAGGTTTTGAAGTTTATATAGTAAGGTTTTAGAATACTTAGTGTTTTGTTATTGAATCAACCTTAATATCAATCCCATGTCTCTCTTGCACCAGTAAATGTGCAAAATTTTCAGCATTCTTCTTTAGATGTAAAACACATCAATGAGTTAAGGAAATATCTTCTATTTTCTTCATCAATCCAAGATCCTTTTAGGAACAATTCATTATGGCCATCTACGGGTATGTAATGCTTATGCTTGACAATGTCCGTCATAACTATTTATATGGTTTAATTTAAAGAAAGCAATCATTTGTTGCTTCCAATTTTTCTCCTTTGAATTGAGATGGTTTGTTAATAATTTATCCTTTGAATGTATCAATTTATTGTAACACCTCTATGAGCTCAATTTAGTTGTACCTGCACTAAAACACCTAAAAATATCCAAAGAACATTTACACAACTAAAATTATTTTTAACATGTTTTTGTATCTCATGGTCAATAAACTTAATTATAACAAATCTTAATTAAAATAATCTTTAAATCACAAAATCAAATTAAGAATCAAATATTAAAGGCTAAATAAGGGCATAAATATGCATTCATCAATGATCTACTAAATGTTGATAGGGGTGGGTCATCTAATAACTTTAAAATTCATTCATGGAATTATTAGAAAAATGATAGTGAACACTTTACTTTATAATGGTTCACCCTAACCTAGGTTACATCTAGTTCTCTTTTGGAACCCATGAAGGATTCCACTGGTCAAAATTAATTACAAGTATTATTCATAATCACTTTTACATGAACATATATAGGTCACTCCTAATTGAGAACACAAAGTCATTCCTAACTATACAATAATAAATTATTGGTTTATAAGGAAAAACTTTCTTTGGAGTTGTTTATAAAATTCTATTTTCAAAAAAGTGAAGGATTCCTAGACGACCACTCCTTTCTCCATGGTCTAACTTCATAAAAGTGAAGGGTTTACAAATAAGCTCTCTCTAAGTTATTCATAAATGTATTACATGAAAAGGTTGTAGTTTGCATGTTATACCTTGTCCTTGTGTTCGAAATAAGTGATAATATATATGTTTCGAATAATATTGATCTTAACATATAAATGTTTGCACTATGTTTGTAGAGAATATTCATTCTAATCGGTATTACAAAAAGGATCTCACGAAGACTTGTTTACATCAAAGGTCTGTTGAAGAATGCAGTTATGTTGCTCCATAACAACAACTTCGTACATGGCTTGTTCATTTCATATGGTCCTAACTTTTACTCTAATTGGGACCAAAATATGTCTTAAGTTTGACAAGATATGCTACGTATTAGAAGGTGATGAAGGATTAAGTTGGTCATTTTTAGTTTAATGAATATGGTGAAGAGTTTCTTAAGAAAACCTAGAAGAGATTCCTGTTGGACATTAGGATAGAAAACTATCTAGATGTGAATGTTCACTTCTAAAGGTTCTAGAGACTGATAGAGGTGGATTGTTTAAGATTGAAATGGAAAACAACACATATAAAAAAAATACAAGTAAAATGAAATAGCAAGAAAATAGAAAAAAGAGATAGTAGATGATGATAGAGATTAAGTGTTGGCAAAAGCAAGCTTGAAGCAAAGAATTGATAAAGTCATGTGCATGAAGATCTTAAGTGTTTGATGAAGATTGATGAAGATCCACTTGAAGATTATGTTTCAGTGTGTTAAATCTGTAGATAACATGTTAAATGTAATGTGTTAGTGTTATATCTTGTTAGTAGGCTATATGACATAGGTTAGATGTCTTGTGTGCATTAGTGTGTCTTTTTTAATCTGTTAAAATGGGTTTTAACAGGTTAAAAGGCTTGATGTATATAGTTTCCGATATGAATGTATTCAGTCAGTTGAATTATTTTTCAATCAACTAATTTCACTTAAGTCAAGTGAAATCAGCTGACTGTACAGAAAATTCAATCGACTATTTTCACTTAAACTAGACTATATAAGCTGTGTTTTCGCGAATAGCGGAGCGCATTTGAGTTTTTAAGTAAGAAACTTTGTCATTCATCTTTGGAAAGCTCTCTCTCTACAATACAACAACTACAACTCATGTTTTGAAGATCTTGGTTGATCTTGGTTAATCTTGGAGGCATTTTGGCTTGTGAGTAGCTTAAAGAACACATGTATGGTTGGCTAGGGACAACCACCATCATGTTTGGATGTTCTTGTGCCTCTGGTTGGTTTGCCTGATGTGATTTCAAGTCTGTAAGTGTGATTCTTGCAGGGTGTGTGTCTAGATTTTTATGTGGTTCAAAAATTTTGAATATAGTGGACACCAGACTCATGTTGTTCTGGTAAACTGGATGTAGCTCTGTGATTGAGTGAACCAATATAAAAATAGTTGTGCATTTCTCTTTCCGTCATCTCACTCTCTTTGAAATTCTTTAAAAACTCAAGAAAACCAAGCAATTTGATCTTTGGTGTGATTTAATGCATTCTTGTGTAATCTGAGGCTATATACTTGTTAAAAATACTGATTAGAACAAGTCTTGTATGTAAAAGATTGCTGCTTCAGTTGAATTCGTGAATTCTGCATTATGTATAAATCTCCAGTATTTTAGTCGACTGAATTGTCTTTTTAATCAACTGTTTTATATTTTCAAGAACAATTTAGTTTGTTGTTTTATATTTTAATCGACTGAAAGTGTACTGGTCTGCTGCATTTACATCAAACTTTCCAGTCCATAAGATTCAATTGAAAAAAGGTTTAAGCTTTCGAAAATTTTTTATGAAGCCAATTCAACCCCCCACCCTTTCTTGGCTAAACCCACCATTTCAAAACTAACATTAAGCATGCCACTCTTAGAGGGGGCATAGCCAAACCAACTCTAGAGATGAGTAATGAGTGCCGCCACTTGCATAGCAAGATAAGGCTAAGTGAATCTCCACTCCTTGAAGGAGGAAAAGCTCACGGAAAAGAGGTTGAATAACAAGTGTATAAACTTCAATTTTTCAACCCTTTTACAAGTCTAGGAGCACCCTTTATATAAAAGGGTTTAGGGGCCTCTAAGCAAATAAACATAAGTTCCAAAGGGCAACTAAGAAATTACCCAACCCTAGCTTCTAGAAATTAGGTTAAAACTAACGCATAAGATGACAAAAATGAAGTAGACAAGGTGGTCTCCATTTGTGAATTTTTTCCAAGCCCATGGAGGACCACATGGTACATGTGCTTTATGCTTTATACTTTCCTCTTTACTCCACATTGTACTTGTTTTATGCTTTATGCTCTCCATGTAGACATGCCTTAATCATCTCCAATTAGTGTTCATCCTCTCCTAATTATCATAAGCAAACCTACAAAAACAAATAAACATATATTAGTATGTTGGCTTAAGTCAAGTCAAGTCTAGTCAAGTCTAGTCAACAAGTCAAACCTAGTCAAAGGTCAACAAGTCAACTAAGGTTGAGTCAACTAAGTCAACTTAAGGAAATTCAAACAATGAAAAATAATGAAAGGGATGAAGGAACTCCCTTTCTCCTAAGCATATGCCATGGGCCATCATCCTTGGTTGGAGTCAAGCCTTCATCAGACGGTTTCTTCAAATGAATGTATGAACTCAATGTGGCACAAAGAACATTTAAGGCAACCACCAAGTCTACGTGGATAGATGTAGCATGAAGAATTAAGATGTCTCCATGTCTCAACGACTTGAAAAGGATTGTCAATGACTCTTTCTTCTACACCTCTATATACAGAGGATATCTTGAAAGAAGAAATATTATCAACTGACAAACTTATGATCCTACAAATAATTGTGAAGTTGAAATCTTAGTATGCAAAACCTAACTCGATAAAATATTGTTTATGTTCTCTAGCTATTTTGAAGAATGAACTTCATTTGTATTTGTTGTAAGATGTAACACCTCTTTTAGTATGCATCTTCTTATATTTTATATCACTTTTTTTATAATTTATTGTATTAGTCAAGAGTGTTTATGTTTCAAAGTCAATCTTAGCCAAGACTGATTGCATTCCAGATAATACTCAATCTTAGTCAAGGTTGGCTACATTCCAAATAATATTCAATCTTAACTAAAAAAAAATTGTGTTCCAGAAAATAGTCCATCTTAGTCAAGAGTAGATGCACTTTGAACAATACCCAATCCTAGTTATGAGTGATTACAATCCAAACAATACTTAATTTTAGGTGTGACTGGTGTCCACATAATACTCACCTTATATTTATAATATTAGTCTATCTAGTGAAACTTGATTAAGAACTTTACATAGTTGTTACTATCCGATTTCATCCAAGTAATTAAAATGTTGAATAAAATAAAGTGAAATTAATTTAAGAAAAAAAAACAAAAATGGTAAAACTTAAACAAATTTTAAATATTTTCAAAAAAAGGTAAAAAAAAAAAGCTTTTATAATAAAAATAAGTTTATATCTAATTTGATAAAGGTCATAAAATCTATGTAAAAAAATAATACTTGTAATTTAAAATAAAAATTTTATTTATAAGAAAAATATTTATCAATACAAGATAAACAAATTTATACTATGTAACTCCTTCTAACCCTCCTTTCATGAACTTTTTTTTTTCTAACAACATCCATTATAAGAAAATCATTAAGTAGTAACTAAATTTAGAAATTAAAATAAATAGTCATTATATTGACTAAGTTAGACACCATTTTATAACATAAAAATTATTGGTATCTAAAATAGTGTATATTATTACTAAAAAGTTATATTTGGTTTCTGAATTAGAGTCTAAATTGATCTCTTACATTAGCTACCAAGGTTTTAACAACTATTTTTCTTTGATAATAGTTAGATTTTGGCTTTAATCCCTATAAATTTTTGTTTACATCTTGAACAAGAAGCTAATACTCCAGGGGTCATTAGTCACTGTGTGCAGCTTATACTACTGTAACATCCTAGCCAAAAAATAATTATTTAAAATTAAAAATGGTAGAAAAAATAATAATCTGCATTTATTATTGAAATACTTTTCCCAAAAACATGGGAAAAATCAACACTTTATTTCAAACGTTCCAAATAAACAAATCCATAAAAGTGTTCCTATTACAATTAATGAAACTGTTCATAACACTGTTTATAAAATAGTCCATGAAACAATATAAAAACATCATTATGTAAAACTCCCAGGCTGACCCCACTCCGACTCTATGCATGTAGGTGCTCACCTACATCAACATCTACTCCCATGTAACAAGTTACATGATCATTGCCAAACACACACAGATAGGGTGAGCTCAAATAAAGTAAAATACAATATAAATTAATAATACAACTTCAAACCCATAACCCTTGTTAGAACCCCAATCTTTAATCCTCGACTTCTAAAACTTCCGTTGGATGCCTCTTGATTCAACACCCTTTTATGATTACATTGATCGATTTTTCCTGCCACGAGTGTCTACTCGCTCCTCCGACTACAGACCACCACCCACGAGTGTCTACTCGCTCCTCCGACTACAGACCACCACCTAATAGTCCACACGCGGGAATAATTTTGCCACGACCACGATCCACGACACCAAGTGGAGTTTCCCAATACGAACCACAGTCCGTATTTGTCCCAAGACTACCAAACTCGTCGGCTGACACTAAGGAGGGCAATCTTCCAAAATCCATTTGTACAAGCCACGATCTCGCACACTCCACTAGACTTCCAAAACCACCAGGCTAAAACTTCGATCGCCACGTGTTACCCCAATACATATTGTACTCATAACTAGGACCCCAACAAAGCATCGCATCAAGCCTCCATCCAAAGCTGTGTAGAATCCTCCTCGCGATCCAACTCTGCACAAAAAATCGCATGGCGCATCACTCACGTCACTAGGCGAAACTTGGTTCCAAACAGCTTGGCGGTCTCCTCACGTCGCCAGGCGACAAACGCCCTCCAATGCATCTGCCAATAACCACTGCCTGGCGAAGCCTCCCCTACCGCCAAGTGCCACACAAATCCAGTTGCCACTACCACTATTTTGGTCTTTATCACTTGGCGGATCATCCCATGTCACCAACCGCCATACCGTAACACATTTGCACTTATCTAGTCATAACCTTTTTACTGAATAACAATACAATAGATTCATAGATTCACAATTAAGGTCACACTCTTAACTTAACTATGATATAATCAATTATGCACTCATTATTTTACCAATTAAGACATCCTCCAATTACATAAATTAAACGCATACATTCCATATAATTTCAGTCTTCAAACAGGGACTTCATAACAATAGACAATAGGTTATGCACCACATCCTAGTTAAGGCAAAACATGGCTTTTACATGCATACCATCCCAATTTATATCTCTTCACACCTATAACTAATTATATTACATTCCAATGTTTCCTTTCCATCCCTTACACTCAATTACACAATATCATGCACCAAAATTTTAGATAATTACACCTAGAAACCCAACGCAAGGCAAAAATAAGCTTTTTCGGCTACACCTGATGTGTTGCCTGGCGGTAGTTCTTGCACCGCCAGGCGGTGCATACAAATTATGGGTTCTGCCCAGAATTTCTACACCTGTGCGACCTCCAAACCTTCATTCATCCAATTTAACACAGATTTTGGCACATTTATATAGTTCAATATCATGGAAATAGTGCACCGATGATAATCACAAATCATGTTTATTCATCTCCAACCCCAACTTGCCCTAATTCCCTAATCATAGCAGATTTCATAGAATTATCACAAGTTCATACAATCTCAGACATATAAACACGTAAAAAATTTATAATTTGATATAAAGACCCCCAACCAAGCATTTCCAACATCACTAAACTCACGCAAATGAATCAATTGGCTACGCCAGTTTGTGTCGCCTGGCAGACGACACATAGCCACCAAGCGGTTAATAGAAGAAAGTCCAAAAACTAGGTTCTAGAGTATGCGTCGCCTGGCGGGTCAAACATGAGTGCTAGGCGATTTCTGGAAAATTTCAAAAATACGAACAAATTTTGGTATTTTATAGTAGTGCTAGGACCACATTCATATTATTCGATCCAGAATCATGCAATTCAATAAAAACATGTAAAAGAACTCCCCTAACATGATATTCCTTGCTTCCACTTGCAAAACGTAGCTAGCCTTTTTGATCTCCAAAGCCTCCTTTGGTCTCCCACACTCTAGCCCTTCAAACCACTCTCAATGCAGTGTTTCAGTGCAGTTTAGTGGCTGGTTTTTCTCACTTTAGCAGTCCTAAACGAAATTAAGTAAATTAAAACGAAATTAATTTCCAAGCATAAAAAAAAATATATGTTACAGTTTTACTCCAACCAAGATTTGAACTCACCACCATGCACTTACCTAGCCAATGCACAACCACGCAACCAATTCATGTTTTATGGTAATTTTTATACATCTAGGAATTTATAACAACCCATTATGATCAAGCATACAATAAAGTAATACCATCAAAATAATCACACAATTGGCTTTCATAGGACTCAAACCCAAGACCTCTCAACATAACTAAGTACTCTCACCACTTGAGTTAGTACTTTTCCACGTCATGAAAGTTAGCATTAATTATCATAAAGGCTCCCACTACCAGAAGAGTTTCCCTTGTTGACTCTAGTTGGTCATGCCCAATGAGGGAAGGCTTGTGTTGGGTTGTGGTTTTACTGACATGGCAGTTATGCCATATTTCTTCTTATTTTCGAGAGAGAAGCTAACTTTTGGAGACTTGGAAGTGTAACACCTCCTTCGAGATGTCACGTGTAAGATTCTTTTTTCATTTAAAACATGAAGCACAACCTCTTATACCATCCTATAAGATAGGAACTTTTCACAACTATTTTTATCTCAAACAATACCTGATAAAAGATTCATCCAAACCTCTATATTCATCAAAATGAAAACATAGTTCATATAATCAATTAACTTAAATCGTTCGATGAGGTTTAATATCAAATCCTTCAAGTGAAAACTTGAAACCACTACACTATTACATTTTATTTCAAAAGAACCTTTTTAAATGTCAAAATAAAACATTCCAAAGCTTCCCCACAAACTCCTCACAACTTAGCTTCTCCAGTAGTATTTGCATCAACATCTACTCCCGTATAACGTAAGTCATACGATCATCGTAGGTGAAAACCACAACCACAAATATGCAAGGGTGAGTTAACCATGTATCACACCACATGACAAACATATTAACATACAACTCACATAACATATTATAATATAACACTCATTCATAAAAAAAATCCACCAATACATGTTATTAACACCACACCTCGAACTCATCAGAATATTACCACCAAGTAATATTAACGGTATAACACTTTCTCATAGAAAACCATTATACCTTTCCTACACACCAACGCCTCTTGGAAAAGTCCTTTCCCTAGCTTTCCATAGACTTACTAGCAACAACTTCACCCACTCGACAAAGCCTTAGGTGGAATACTCTTGCTAAGCTCATGCTAAAGACTTACGAAGGAACAAAACCCCTTTACCCTAACCTGGCAAAGTCCTCTAGGTAAAGAAATCATCTTGGCTTTACAGCTATCAGAGAGTTCATATTGTCTCAATACATATGCACATTCATTCATGCCATATCTCATCACATCATACCATCCCATACATATGTACATATAATTCTTATCATGACACAGATAAATCAATAACCACACGATTATACGCATTCATGATAAATAACACACAGGCACATTAAGGCCTCATCATCACCTATATCACAACACATTGACATCATACAATCTTCATCATTGTATTTAACATACATTAATCATCAGGCCCAACATTGCATATATTGCAAACAAAGCCTATCATAATTTATCACAACAAAATATCAACACAATGCAACTATGAAAAACCAACAATCATGTGTAACTTATAACTCAACCTACAAACCTCCAAACTAAATGATGAGTCATTATTTTCCCTTCTTCCATTTCCTTTTTGTGCCCATCTTGATGCTTTTTAGTGCTTAATTGTCTTCTGTTAGTGCATTTTCCTCAATTGAGCTTCATTGGGCCATTTTTCTGAATTTTAAGTAATTTGGCATTAATTAGTCTAATCTTTGTCTCTAAATATTTTTAGGTACTTTGTGAAGCAAATTTTGGATCTTGGACATTAATCTTAAGATGAAGAGAAAGTTTCCACATCATTGTCATGTCTACACCATGTCATTTAGCCTGTCCACATCACTAGGCCACCATTTTCAACCATAATGGCAATTTTGTAATTCTGACTTGCAGAAGGACAAATTTGAAAATATATAGAAATGTGGTGATGTGACCACGAGTTTTAGGTCATTTTTTTCATGGGCAGCCACTTCTTCTTTCTCATTCGCCATTTTCACATTCTTGAGCTTTGTGTGGTGACCCATGGAGGTGCCTTCTTTTTTTTTACGTTTTAGCACTTGTTTTTAGCATTTTTATGCGTTATTGACAACACCCAATGTGGATTTTACATTTTCAACTCATTTGCTAGCTTGGACATTTCATTTTGTGGATTGTATTGACTTGGAACAACACCCATGTATGGGGTTTTCGGTTAATATATCATAGCAACCATTTTTGTTCCATTAAAGCTTTAGAATTCTCTTTTGCTCTTGAATTTGTGTTTCAGTAAAACCCAAGTTAGGGTTTGATGTTCTGTTTTCGTCAATTCTGTTTTGAAGTGTTTAATTGCTCAATTTTCATGGCTTGCTAAATTCGTGTAATGACTCCTTGATGAGAAATGCAACGAAACTTTGAGGTTGTGCTTGTTTTGTGGAATGTATGTGGTTCATCTGTTTATGCTTAATTTACAGATTAATTACATATGTTTGGGTTAGGTTATGTTCATGCTTAATGTTTGTAGCTTGGCTGTCACAAATTCATGGATGTATGCATTGCTTAATTACATAATGAAACTAGATTGCAACTTTCACTTAGTGGGTTATAGTCTAGTGGATTGAGAGTAAGCAGAGGTTTCAATTTGGTGGCTTATGATAAGTGAAATTGTGTTTTAATCAAGGAAGTCAATACGTTTTTAATCACTATTGCATTTCATTTAATCTATTGATTAACATTCAAATATGCCAACCCCCTCACCCTTTGTGTTGAATTGCATCTGGAAAACAAGCTTTGAATGAAAGGTTTAGTCACTAAGAGACGACCTTGGTTGAACTACTGAGTATTACATTACATGTTTTATTTGGCCAGGTACGACCTCGATCACTAAGATCACACCTTTCAAACTGAAGAACAACATATTATGGACTAGTTGTCAAATATTCAGCTAAATCTAACTAATAACGAATTGGGAAATGCAAATAGTTTACCATTACAACTCATCAAATTAACCCAAAATTCTAATTCAATCGCTCAATAATACAGTACCACGAATTCCCACTACACTTTTATTCTACACCATAAATTATCATGAAATTCATACCTTTTAATCCAATTCTGCCAACAAAACAATTCTCCGTTCCAATTCCAATTGAAGGTAATAATACTCAAACCATATTTCAAATCTTATTTAACCACAAAATTCAACACAACCAAGTTACCATGGAATTTGACCAATTTACCATCCAAGGCTTCCTTCTCCACCAAAAATCAATTTGAAATTAAAAAAAATGATATGACATAATTATTGCCCTTATCATAAAATTGGCAAGACGACAAATAAACAACTCAATTGCATCGTGAAGGCACAAACGTAGAAGAGCAAAATTCCTCCTATTACAATTTTCACCCAATTCATCAAGATTAACTATTCTCAAAGCCACGACACATCACTTTTGGTCATACTCCATCACAATACAATGTTGAAAAGTCATCTTAGAACATTTTCCACTTAACCCATGAAGAAGACTACACACCACATATATCAAACCAAAAATACAAGAGGACAAGGCTTATCACCCCTTACGTGGAATTCCTACTCTGAGATCACCTTAGCTTTCCTCTACACTCCTTTGCTCTCAATCCAATGTGACCTTCCAAACCAACTCTGTCCTCTCTCCTTTCCACCCCAAAATCACACGTACCTCCCCTTTCTCTCACATAAACCCCCAACTTTTATTTTTCACTCCCACCTCTTTATTTTCCTTAATAGACCATAAAAAAATATTAAAATAAATTTAATGTGCACAATTCTATTTCATTTTTATTTTTCTGCTCTAAGCTTTTCTTGTGCTTATGCCCATACACAATGCATCCGCCTCAACTTTTTCATCTCCCTAGGTGTACAACAATTTACAGAAAAAAAAATATACACCATTCTACCCTTTTTTGTTATAGTAAAGATTTGAACACATAACCCCCAATACTTAAGCAGCACTCCAAACCATGTCAATCATCACATTTTTCTTATCAATCCATTCGCATATTAACATTTCAATAGCATCCACACATTTCAAGCATTCAAGAAAATACATTATAAACTACCACATGAATTACAATTAACGTATAAAATATAGGTAATTTATAAAATATAATTGAGCCCAAACACACTCTTCCAAAACACTTATGAAAGTAACATTTTTAAAATATAAATGCTTTAAATTCACACACAAGGAAATAAACCCTTGACCACAAACACATGGCAACACTCTAACCAACTATGCTACTCTCCACTTTGCCAGAATTATCTATTTATGAATTTAAATATTCCCCTCACGTCCAATTACCCTCTTAAAAAATATAATTATTTTTCATGGGTCTTACAAGAAGCACAAAAAATACTCTTTTAAGAGCAAGTTCGGCTGTTAGGGCTTATGGGAAGATCCACTTCATTCTTCTATTATATTCATTTTCTTCCTTTGTTCATTTTTCATTCTTGGGCTCTTCATGATAATGAAAAGCTAGATCCATTTTGTTAGGTGTAGATGTAACCTCTAAGTCTCTGTAACTTGTATTAATTTTATATGTACTTGTTTTTCATTAAATTTTAGTTTTTTTGTCTCTTGCCTTAATCCTTGTTGTGGTTTGTTCACCTATAGCTTGATATTTGATTCATTATATTGAAAAATATCTTTTGTGTTCTAGAATCGGGACAAAATACCTAATAAAGATTGTATCTACAAATAAAACATGACTCATTAGCTGTCTTAAACCCTTGTGGTTTAGGCATGTTGGTTTATTAAGGGTTCCAGGCATTTAATCTTAATATGGAAACACATACTCATTCTTTTAAGGAATTAGGGTTTGAGTGAACTTCTAAATTGACTTTGGAATTAAAATAAGAGGAGATGAGTAATTAAGTGCATGAGAGTGAGGTTCGGTGAAACCTAACCCCAATAATAATTTTCCATATCATCTATATCCTTGTCCAATCTTAACTCCTTGTCAAACTCTTAAAAGTATTTCAATTGTTTTTGCATAGTTTTAATTTCCTACACATAACAAAATTTGTGGAAACATTATTTTGTTTAAATTTGTTGTTAATTGTATAATTGAATAGTATTTCAGAAGTCCATTGGAAAAAAGATACTTGGAATTTCCATTTGCTATTTGTACGATTTGGACTTGCCAAAAGAGTTACAAGGTTTCAAAGTAGAAGACGGCTTGAATGTTGACATGTGACATCTTCCAAATAATATCAAGCCAATTTAATGGAATGGATGACATTGATTTTTTTTTAAAGTAGGGATGTAAAAAAAAATATAAAAACCAAAATTAATCAAAGATCTAAGGATGAAATTACTAATTAAACTTTTCCCTTTTAATCTTGTGTATCACTTTTTTATTTGTTGATTACAATAAATATCATTATTATTATTCATAATAATTAACCTATAAACCAACTTATTTAATTACTTTATAAACTTATTTGAATGCAAATCTTTGATAAGATTTATGAAAATAATTTACTTTTAAAACTTAAAACTTATGTATGCAATTAGTATATACTTTATTTAATTTTCTTTCCTTATCTGTTTTTATTGTTTAGTACATTTTTAATTATCTTTAATTTTTTTTATTATTATTGGTCTTTAATTGTACAAGACAAATAATTTAAATGTCAAAAAATAAAAAAATTAAACGTAATTAATACTCATTAAATCGACTAGTTTAAATAAAAAGATTTGTGCAAATAAAAGAATATATAAAACTTTTAAAAAATATACATTGACACTAATAAATTTAATAAAAATTAATTATTTAAAAAAACAAATTATACTTACATAGTAATATTGTTTTGCCTGGGACTCCAAAATTTTATTTCTATAATAAAATTTATCTAATTAAGCTTTTTAATGCTATTATTAACCAATTATTTTATCAACAAGTTCTTCCAAAAAAATTATAATATAACAAACTAGTTTATCGATTTGAAATTTAGAAGTTAGGAGCTTATAAACTAGCATCTAGTCTAAGAATAAAAACTATTTAAAAATTAACTTATACGTCAGCTTTTTCAAACACATCTCAAGTTGGTTAGATCTTGTTGGGTTTTTTGGGAGGATCACCCGTGAATTACAATATTAATGAGACTTTCTAACCCAAAAATAAGAAATTGACACCTGTCACAACCGAAATTGTGACGAAACGACAAACCACAAAGAAAAAAAAAATATTTAAGTGATTCAAGATAGAATAAAATTTTGGGAGTCGCCACCATGATTTATTTTGTGAAATTATGGAAATCCATAAAGATAAAAAAATGAGGTCTGCGAATACCGAATTTTGAGTTCGGGAGTCTACTACGTGTAGAGGAGGTGTTAGCACCTTACAACGTCCACTCGAAGGCGATATCTTTAACTAAATATGTAAAACTAATGTGGATTTTTAAATGCTTAAATTTCCTCGAAAGAATAAATATGAATGAACAAAAATATTTTCTTTTAGTTTATTAGGCCCAACAAGGATGAATCCTCACTCCTACGTATTCTCATTAAAAATGAGAAATCAGGGTTACGTTGTTCACTACAAGATTTAGTAGTTTTACTAACATTTGTTTTGTTACATCCACTCAAAATTTTACTAAATACATTTATTAGTAAAAAGGTTTAGTAATATGTTTAAAATTTTACGTTTTCATTAATTAAATGTTACTGAAGCTATTTAGTAACATTTTTATATATGTATCAATTGATACATAAAAATGTCACTAAAAGGTATTAGTAACATATGGTATATGTCACATTTGATATAATGTTACTAGATTGTATTAGTAACATTTTTTTATAATTTAGTAACATTTTTTAAATGTTACTAATGATCATATATGTAGTAGTGGTTCTTTGGAAAAAATGTTTGTTTGAAAACGTCGATGTTTTTAATTTTTGAATCTAAAATCTTTTGTATTTTTTTAAAAAAAAAGGGTATTAAGTACTAAGACGACGCGGGTGATCACACGAGTACATAAACCTTTATTATAAAAATGTCAAATAGCAAACGACCACAAAAACATCTAGAAAAAAAACGTATTTTGAAATTTTTTCAAATAAAACTTTTAGAAAAAACAAAGGTATTAAGTACTAGGACGACGCGAGGGGCCACACGAGTACTTATACCTTTATTTGTGAGATATTAGATGATGTGAGCAGTTGTACAAATACCCCAAAACAAGAAAAAGCTTATGAAAAATATTCTTTTAGATTCTTTTTAAAAAGGATATTTATTGAAAATAGATATACACAATTATTTTTTTATTTTAACTACTAATTTTCAAATATAATTTAAAATGAAATATAAAATAGATTAAAAAAACATATAATATTGAATTCAAATATCAATTCAAGATGGACCCACGTCATATTCACTAGTTAGGAAAAAAAGATCCACATGTTACACCAATGCATTTATTTTATATATATATATATATATATATGAATCTTTGATGACCCACCAGCATGATTGCTAATTGAATCCAAAGTGAACATCCAATTGAATCTAGTCCAATGTATTAACAAAAACGTGGTCCATTGATTTTCAATGAATGACTTTTTTTATAGAATATTTTATAAAAGCAATGGACCTCACCATTAGATCACAATGAAATAATACCTTAGATATATAACCACAAAACAAAGGAACCTCACATGCGAGGGCATCAAAGACATTAAACTAACAATATCAAAACCATACGATTCCCAATATCCATGGAACAAAACACACAAACAAAGGGTTCAAACTCTTCGTAGATTCATTCGTGCAAAAAGAGTAGCAACATCCCTAGTGAATATTACTTGATTTTATATTAAATAAATATATCAAGAAAAACAAGCGTCACAATCTTATTAATTCTCATGCTCGGAAACTACATCAGTTAAGATTAAATGCGACAAAATTTTAAAAATAAATAAAACCAAAGTCTTTACAAGTTCCAATAACTATAGAAACACTAATAAAGTCCTAGCTCTATCCCAGCTAGCCCTCACTCCGTCGCCTGAGCACCCTCGGCATCACTTGTAACACCATCTACTCTCGTGCAACGAATTACACGATCATTGCCAATCACAAACAGAAAGGGTGAGCTCAAAAGAATATAAAACATATATCAAATACATAATATAAAACATACACACCTAATTACATTCTCAGAATTTGATCCTATTCACATCCTTGGTACCCCCACGACTCTTAAACCCTCCAATTTACTCAACAAAGTTAGCCATGGACTCAGGATTCAAGATGCTCACACGAACATGCCCGCTCCTGGTCCTGCCTCTACGAACCTCCCCATTCGTAGTCCTACTCTACATACTTGCCCGCCCGTAGTCCAACACATGTGATCCACCAGCTACGTACCTCCTCGCATGCAGCATCTCTCAACTGTGAGCACGGAACATAAGAACCTACCTCGCTCGTATCCCCACAGGAGAGTAATTGAGTATGAACCTCCCCGCTCATACCATCACATGTTAACCACCATCCATGAACCTACCCGCTCATGGCACAGCATCTCCTGATCTGTGTTTTCATCAATGCGTACAAACAACACACACAAACTACACTAAACACGCTTGGGCAAAAAGCCTTAGCTTAAGCGACCAGGCCTGTCTCGCTTAGGCTAAGCTTCCTCGCCTAAGCGAGCGTCCTAAACTAGTTTACCTGCGAGGTCTCGCTTAAGCGAGTCTCTCCTTGCCTAGGCGAGATCGCCCTTCGCCTAAAACCCAAACTCTCACCTAGGCAGCAAGTTAACACCACACCAAGTTAAAACGCGAGGTCTCGCTTAAGCGAGAGCCTCTCACTTGGGCGAAACCGTGTCGCCCAAACATCACCCCCCTCGCCTGCGCGAGGGCCCCAAAACAAAATCTCACACCCTCAATTTCTCGCTTAGGCGAGAGGTATTCGCCTGAGCGAGTTAACAGGTCGCCCAAAACCCTGACACTCCGCCTGAGCGAGTAGCTCGTGCAGAAAACACAATTTTTGACTCTGCAACACTCGCTTAGGCGAGTCTGGCTCGCCTGAGCGAGATTATCAGTCTAGTACACTATTATGCGCACGCAAACACTCAAACCATGCCAACACCCCTCGCCAAAATTGACAATCAATCCCCTTGATCATTCTAGAATTACGAACCTATTTTAGACCCCAAAATTTGATCCCAAACCAATGCAATTGAATCATAGTCACATACAGTACCCAAAAACTCCATTATTTCCAATAAGTGCATACAAGAGTGATTATGCACGTACATCAGCCAAGGTTCAATCCAATCATAGAAAGCATGAAAATTTCATGGCAAAGAGACATATAATCATGCGTAACACTACAGTAACAGAATCAATGCAAGCACATAATTTCTAAAATGAAAAACTTCACTTAATGGTGATTTATTTGTTATTCAAGGTCCATGATTTAATAATTTTTCAGCCCCTTTGGCTGTCTAAAGTTGGGTTACTGGGATTCGAACCCATACCCTCATAATACAAAGTCAAACCACAACCAACAAACCAATTAACACTTTGTGATAATTCATACAGATATAGTATTACATTATCACTTACTTTGCTCTCACATGTTATATATATATATATATATATATATATATATATATATATATATATATATATATATATATATATATATATATATATATATAATAGAAATAAAACAACATCACATAATTAACATACATAGGACTCGAACTCAAGTCCTCTCACACAATAAAGTACTCTTAACCACTTGAGCTAGTACATTTCCACACCAAAGCATTTTGCATTAAATGCCTTAAAGGCATCCATTACCCGCATTTATTAAATAATTATTTAATTAACTATTTAATTTTCTCGGGTCTTACATTACCCCCACCTTTCAAGATTTTCGTCCTCGAAAATAGAACTTACCAGGAAACAAGTGCAGGTAGGATTGCCTCATGCGATCTTCCATTTCCCAGGTCATCTCCTGAGTAGTCTCGTCCCAAAGCACTTTCACGGTTTTGATCTCCTTCCCTCATAACTTCTTCACTTGCGAGTCGAGGATCTGCACTGGTCTAATGGTCACCGTCAAGTCTTCCCGGATCTGAATATCGTCTGACTCCAGTATGTGAGATGGATCTGCTATGTATTTCCTCAGTTAAGAGACATGAAACACATTGTGCAGATTCGCCAACTGCGGCGGCAGGGCTATCTCATAAGCTGGAGCGCCAATTCTCCTCAAAATCTAATAAGGCCTAACAAACCTCGGGGTTAACTTCCTTGATTTGATTGCCCTACCAATACCTGCCGTCAGTGTCACTCTGAGAAATACATGGTCCCCAGCTTCAAACTCTAGTGGCCGCCTCCTTTTATCTGCGTATGACTTCTGTCTGCTCTGAGTAGCCCTCATTCTCTCCTGAATTGTCTTGACTTTCTCAAAAGTCTGCTGCAGAAATTCTGGACCCAATACCAAGATTCACCATCCTGGTTCCAGCATAGCGGTGTCCTACATCGTCGCCCATACAAGGCCTCATATGGTGCCATACCTATACTGGAGTGGTAGCTGTTATTGTACGTGAACTCTACCAATGGAAGCACCTCACTCCAGCCACCCATATGATCCAGCACACAAGTTCTCAATAAATCCTCCAACGATTGGATCGTACGCTCCGACTGCCCATCAGTCTGTGGATGTTATGCCGAACTCATCCTCAACTGAGTCCCCAACGCTGCCTGTAAAGACTGCCAAAAGCGAGATGTGAATCTCGGATCTCTGTTTGATACTATGCTAGCTGGCACACCATGCAACCTGACCACTTCTCGAACATACAACTCTGCCAGCTTATCCAAAGACCACTTCTGATTAATGGCGAGAAATGGGCACACTTTGTCAACCTGTCCACTATTAACCAGATTGAGTCATACCCTTTCGCATATCTCGGTAAATGAGTCACGAAATTCATGGCAATACTATCCCACTTCCACTGCGGAATATCTAACGGTTCTAGTGTACCCCCTGGTCGTTGGTGTTCAATCTTGGCCTTCTAACATACCAAGCATGATGCCACGAAATCGGCCACATCGGTTTTCATCCCATTCCACCAAAAGGATTGCTTCAAGTCCTGATACATCTTAGTCATACCTGGGTGTATGCTAAGACGACTTTTATGTCCTTCTTCCATAATTTGTTTTCTCAACCTCCAATTTCTGGGTACACAAATTCTGTCGCGAAATCTCAGAATACCATCTGATCCCATTCGGTATTCCTTCCCTTTCTCAATTCCTATCCAACTCACGAATTGTTGCAGCTTGGCATCATTCTTTTGCTGATCGCGTATAGTCCCTAATACATCACCGTTCAGTCTCAAAACACTGCATCTGATGGAATCTTCACTCAACTGCATACCCAAGTTCATATCCCTGAGCTTCTCAATCAATTCTAGCTCTTTCACATTCATGGCCGAGATATGCATCCTTTTCTGACTCAAGGCGTCCACAACAACATTTGCTTTACCAGGGTGATAAAGCAACTCAAAATCATAATCTTTGAGGTACTCCATCCATCGCCGCTGCCTCATATTCAGCTCCTTCTGATCAAACAGGTATTTCAAGCTTTTATGATCATTGAAAACCTGGAACTGGGAGTCATACAAGTAGTGTCTCCATGTCTTAAGAGCAAACACTACAACGGCCAACTCCAAATCATGGGTAGGGTAGTTCTTCTCATGCACCTTTAATTGTCTAGAGGCATAGGCCATTGACCTCTTGTCTTGCATCAATACACAACCCAAACCTTGATAGGATGCATCGCAGTATACTTCAAACTTTTTACTGGTATCTAGTATGGCAAGTACTGAAGCTGTGGTTAACCTCCTCTTCATCTCTTCGAAGCACTCTTCACATTTATCAGTCCAGGAAAAGGGTTGATCTTTTCTAGTGAGCTGAGTTAATGGACTCACCATCTTAGAAAACCCCTATACAAATCTCCTGTAATACCCAGCCAGCCCCAAGAAGCTTCTGACTTCTGTTATTGTCTGAGGTCTCTCCCACTTCAACACAACCTCAATCTTGCTCGGGTCTACTGCAATACCCTGTGAAGAGATAACGTGCCCCAAAAATTGTACCTCTTCTAACTAGAATTCACATTTGGACAGTTTGCCATAGAGTTGATGTCCTTTCAGCACTTCTAGTACAATTCTCAAGTGACCTGCATGCTCCTCCTTAGTCTGAGAGTAGATGAGGATGTCATCTATAAACACCACCACAAATTTATCCAGGTAGGGGCGAAAGATTTGGTTCATATAATCCATAAAGATAGCTGGGGCATTAGTCACTCCGAAAGGCATCACAACATATTCATAATGCCCACACCTCGATCGGAAAGTTGTCTTCTGAACGTCCTCTGGCTTGACTAAGATCTGGTGATATCCAGACCTTAAGTCGATCTTAGAGAACACAGTTGCCCCTCTCAGCTGATCGAGCAAGTCATCAATCCTCGACAATAGATACTTGTTCTTTATTGTTAGTTTGTTCAATTGCTGGTAATCCACACAAAGCCGAGAACTTCCATCCTTCTTATTCACTAACAATACTAGAGCTCCCCACGGTGATGCACTAGGTCAGATGAATTTCTTCTCTAGCAAATCCTCGATCTGCTTTTTCAACTCTGCTAGTTCCGCTGGTGCCATTCTGTATGGAGCTGCTGACACTAGACCCGCTTCAGGGATTAGATCAATTGAGAAGTCTATATCCCTTCTGGGTGGCAACTCGGGTATCTCGTCTGGAAATACGTCGACATATTCATCTACCACTTGTATTCGACTGATATGCTCTTCATTGCTTATCTTCTTCTCTTGGGCCACTAACACAAAGCAAGTATATCCTTGCTTCATATCTTTTTCGGCCTCATGTGAGGTCACAACCTCTAACCCCTCAGTTTCTGGAAACACAATTCTGCGCCGTCCACAATCAATCACCACATGGTTAATAGACAGCCAGTCCATTCCCAGTATAACCTCCAATCCCTCCAAGGGAAAGCAAACGAGGTTCACCTTGAAGCGTCTGCCCTCTACCTCCATCAAGCATCCAACACAGGCTAAATTTGTTGAAACCTGTCCAGATGCTGGTGTCGAAACTACCAACTCGCATCCCAGGTCACGAGTAGACAATCCCAGTTTCTTCACACAATCATGGGATATAAAGGATTGCGAAGCTCCTAAATCAAAAAGCACCAAAACACTGTTACCAAATAATAACCAGTAGTCCAAGATGAGATTACCTAACCGGGTGGCCTCAGTGGTGGTCATAGAAAAAACCCGGCCTACTGCTCTCGGCCTATCAGACGAAGGTGGCTGAGACCGTGCTCCTGGAGTGGTCTTCTTATTAGGACATTTGTTAGCAAAATGTCCTGGCTGGTCACAAATATAACACTTGCGAGTGCTCATCCTATTGCCTCCACTACTAGCTGGTCTGGTGCAGTCTCTCCTAAGGTGCTCTTCTCCACAGTTATAGCACCTTAGTTTTTGTGAGGATGATGCCGGTCTACTGTAGGGCTTCTTATGTTGTCTGCCCTCAACGCTACTCTTCTGTGTGCAACTGACCCAGTTGGGCCCCATCTCCAGTTGTTCCACAATTTTGGCCTGCTCGACCAAAACTGGAAACTCACGTATCCTCAGTGGTACAATAAAGCGCCTCAGTTCATGTTTGAGACCACCTTCAAACTTCATGTAGCGCCATTCTTCAGTCACTGTCTGTGAGTAGAACCTTGAGAGATACTCAAACCTCTCAACATAGGCCTGCATTGATAAGTCCCCCTGTTGTAAGGTGAGGAACTCGGCCTTGCGCTCATGTTTGGCGCTATCCAAGAAGTATTTCTCCAGGAATATGGTCCTGAAGCTGGTCCAAGTCACCTCCTCCTCCCTGTTCTGCATCTGCTGCTACATCCCTATCCACCAATACTCCGCCTTAGTCACCAACAAAAAGGTGGCGAAGGTGAGCTTTTGTGCCACCGTACACTCTATCACCCGGAAGATCTAATCACACTCCCGTAACCACGCGTTTGCCTCATTTGTGGTGGATTTCCCAGTGAATGTCGTCGGCTTATGACACATAAATCAAATACACACCCAATTACAAAAGAATATAAAACATATATCAAATACATAATATAAAACATACACACCCAATTACATTCTCAGAATTTGACCCTATTCACATCCTTGGTACCCCCACGACTCTTAAAACCTCCAATTTACTCAACAAAGTTAGCCATGGACTAAAGATTCATGATGCTCAGACGAACCTGCCCGCTCGTGGTCCTGCCTCTACGAACCTCCCCGCTCGTAGTCCTACTCTACGGACATGCCCGCCCGTAGTCCTACTCTACGGACATGCCCGCCCGTAGTTCAACTCATGTGATCCACCAGCTACGTACCTCTTCACACGTAGCATCTCTCAACTGTGAGCACGAAACATACTAACCTACCTCGCTCGTATCCCCATAGGAGAGTAATTGAGTATGAACCTCCCCGCTCATACCATCACATGTTAACCACCATCCATGAACCTACCTGCTCATGGCACAACATCTCCTGATCCATGTTTTCATCAGTGCGTACAAACAACACACACAAACTGCACTAAACACGCTTGGGCAAGAAGCTTTAGCTTAAGCGACCAGGCCTGTCTCGCTTAGGCTAAGCTTCCTCGCCTAAGCGAGCGTGCTAAACTAGTTTACCTGCGAGGTCTCGCGTAAGCGAGTGTCTCCTCGCCTGGGCGAGATCGCCCTTCGCCTAAAACCCAAACTCTCGCCTAAGCGGCAAGTTAACACCACGCCAAGTTAAAACGCGAGGTCTCGCTTAAGCGAGAGCCTCTCGCTTGGGCGAAACCGTGTCGCCCAAACATCACCCCCCTCGCCTGCGCGAGGGCCCCAAAACAAAATCTCACACCCTCAATTTCTCGCTTAGGCGAGAGGTATTCGCCTGAGCGAGTTAACAAGTCATCCAACACCCTAACACTCTACCTGAGTGAGTAGCTCGTGCAGAAAACACAATTTTTGACTCTGCAACACTTGCTTAGGCGAGTCTGGCTCGCTTGAGCGAGATTATCAGTCTGGTACACTGTTACGCGCACGCAAACACTCAAACCATTCCAACACCCCTCACCAAAATTGACAATCAATCCCCTTGATCGTTCCAGAATTATGAACCTGATTTAGACCCCAAAATTTGATCCTAAACCAATGCAATTGAATCATAGTCACATACAGTACCCAAAAACTCCATTATTTCCAATATGCGCATACAAGAATGATTATGCACGTACATCAACCAAGGTTCAATCCAATCACAGAAAGCATGATTATTTTATGGCAAAGAGACATATAATCATGCGTAACACTGCAGTAACAGAATCAATGCAAGCACATAATTTCACGCCAAAACCCTTCCTCTCACCTCAATTTCACCTTATATAGGCATCCTACTAGTAGGTTTAAGTGACAAAACGAAAAACTTCACTTAATGGTGATTTATTTGTTATTCAAGGTCCATGATTTAATAATTTTTCAGCCCCTTTGGCTGTCTTAAGTTAGGTTATCGGGATTCGAACCCATACCCTCACAATACAAAGGCAAACCACAACCAACAAACCAATTAACACTTTGTGATAATTCATGTAGATATAGTATTACATTATCACCTACTTTGCTCTCATATGTTATATATAAAAAAAATAGAAATAAAAGATCATCACATAATTAGCATACATAGGACTCAAACCCAAGTCCTCTCACACAATAAAGTACTCTCAACCACTTGAGCTAGTACCTTTCCACACCAAAGCATTCCGCATTAAATGCCTTAAAGGCATCCATTACCCGCATTTATTAAATAATTATTTAATTAACTATTTAATTTTCTCGGGTCTTACAACCCACACCCATGGAGGAAATATAGAACCCAAGAAACACCCATTAAAACCAAAACTAAGAGCATTGCCACCTGACCCTAAATCAGGGCATGTGGATTGGAAAAAGTGAAGTGAAGGGTGCCACTATGTGGACTAAGCTAGCCAAAAGAGGAGTACAGATACTTCATTCATCATTAAAACAATGCCAAACATGCACGCAATTGATTATTTTTATTCAATGCATTAAATATGGTATGAGTATTTCAAATCGCAAGAGGATAGCTACCCAAGTGCACCACGTAAAAAGTAGTTTCAACTCATATAACTCCCAACGCACCAACCTATGCCATTAAACCCATCATGCAAAATGCAAGACCTGTAGAATTTAATTAATTAAATAAATAATTAATTAATAAATGCGGGTGGGAAAATAATTTATAATAATAAATTATGATGAGTGTGTTGTGGAAAAATACTAACTCAAGTGGTTGAAAGTACTTTAATTGTGTGAGAGGACTTGGGTTCAAGTCCTATGTATGCCATTTTTGGGTTATTATTCGTTATTATTTTAAATATATGATAATCATGCTGTAAAATAATATGTTAATTGGATGATGATTGTTACCATGAAATATAAATTGGCATGATGGTTTGATAGTGACTTGACAATTGCATGGTGGTTATGGGTTCAAGTCTTGGGAAACCCAAATTAAACTTTATTTTTCTTTTGCTAATGTTAACTTTGGATGGAATTGGAAGGGGCAAAGGAAACCTAACTGGAATCAGCCAAGGGTGGTTGTAACCACAATTCATAATGAGAAATGAATGCCCATTAAAAGATAATAAGGTGCATTTTCGTTTTTGATCTTTGGATTAGCCTAAAGCACTAGTTTAATAGGCAAAAGTGAATGTTTAGGGAAGGTTTTGCAAGGCTGAAAATAGACCTAGAAAACAGAGACGAAAAGGGAGAGTGAGGGGACTGGCGTGAGTGAATTTTGAGGCTGGGTTGAGGAGAATCAAGAGTGGCCATTGGTGACTAAAGGAAGAGCTTGAGAATTTCAAGTGTAGCAAAGGAAACCAGGTTAGGGGAGCTTCCTATGTTAATTTGTTGTTTGGTATGAGTTATATGAAAATCATATGTAAACTATGCATGATTTTGTATCTGTTTTGCAATTCTGCTAATTTTTGGAAATTTTCCAGAAACCACCTGGCGGGCTATATTTTCCCAGAATCCTAAGCACCGCCTGGTGGTAATGGTTTAGCCGCCAGGCGCAAGCGTAGAGAAGGGGAAATTGTGCGGTTGTGAGATGTATTGGAGGGGTTTTGTTGCTGGGTCGTGATTTTGGGGGAGGATTAGATTTGTGAGGAGGACAGAGTTGGGTGCGGTAGTGGGATGTGAGAACTTGGTGATGATATGTGGAAATTGGAGTATGAACTTTGGAGAGTTGAAGTAGAAAGGACATATGTCTCAGACACAGCAAGGGCTGCAGCTAGAGCGGCAGTAGGGTGTTGTACAACTCGTGTGGAGACAGTTATGGTGATAGGAGAAAACGCAGAATAGTATGATTAATTGAGATGAGCCAAAGTGGATAAATTGTGATATATTAGTACTAAACAAAGATTGGTAAACAAAGGAAATCTGATATAAGCTTAGCTATATGACGGGATGATGAAGTTAGAACAGGTGCATGAGACTATCAATGGTTTATTGGATTAGTAAGATTGTACTTAAGACATTATATTTAGTTGAAATTTCAGTTTGGAGATCTTATATGGTATTGAGACTTTTGGTAGTAGATAACTTGTTTGTAAGTGAAGTTGATTAGTTGGGAAGGTTCACTATTAGTTGTACTAACTTAGAGTGCAAACTGTCACAGAGCCAAACTAGAAAGGGGGAAAATCAGTTAAGTGAGATTACTAATATGTCGCCCGGCGGTGAGCTGGAGACCGCCAGGCGGAAGTGACAAAACAAAGGGGCACCTGATTCGCGGGAGCCTGGCGGTGAGGGACTTTCTGCTAGGCGATACCTGCGGCGAGGCGAATTTTTGAGGCGTTGTGCGCCTAGCGGTACGCGACACCCGCTAGGCGGTCTGGGAGCTGGCAGCGCCTGGCGGAACATGTCCCCCGCCAGGCGATTTGTATTGCTGCAACTTGGAATTTTAGTTGTGTAATTGTGATCTACAAGGTGTCTAGCGGTGCTTTAAAGGTGGGATTGCTGGTGTTCCTTGACTTGTGGCTCGGAACGTATCCCTTGAGTTGTGGCTCGGGTTAGGGGTTAAGCACGTGGTATTCCTTGAGTTGTGGCTCGGAATAACATCTCTTGAGTTGTGGCTCAGGATGGCGAATGAACACGAGGAACCTTTGAGTTGTGGCTCGGGTTGGCGAGTGTTGCCGGTGTGAGTGTGCTGGTTGTGGCCAGTACGGATAGGTCCAGATAGATTGCCCTCCTCAGTTGTTGGCTGACGAGTTTGGTAGTCTTGGGACGATACGGACTATGTTCGTATATGAGAACTCTACCTGGCGTTACGGTGTATGATCCGTAGCATTGTTTCCCGCATGTGCTCTATCGGCTGTGGCCGATAGGTATGGCAGCAAGTCACCTTGAAGTAATCATTAGACGATGTAGAACACAAATAATCTGATTGGGATCAGGTGGTAAGAATTAAAAGATGTAACAATGTGGGATGTTTAAGTATTCTTAGTGATATGTGTATATGTATATGAAACTGTATAATTATATATGTTTTATCTGTTAAGCTCACCCTATCTGCGTGTGTTTGGCGATGATTGTGTACGCGGTACACAGGAGCATATGTTGTTGATGTAGGTGGCTCAAGTGATCCTTAGCAGCGGAGAGGGGATAGACTGGGAAAGACTAGTGTTTATTTTCAGTTAATTTTTGAAATATGATGTAAACCCTTGCAGGATTTTTATGAAATATCTGTTTGGTGATTTTGGACTTGAACTTTTGATGATTAATTAATAAATTTTGAATTTTCTTGCGTTTTGGAAAAACGAGGTATTATTAACTGCTGCGCATTTTAAATTATTGCTTTTATTTATTTATAAATTCGTAATATCCTGACGGGATGTTACACAAAAGGTCCCCCAAGTGACCCAGCATTAACGACAAACTCACGAAGATGAGCATCTATACATACAAGGGCACCATATAAAATGTTAAGGATAAGATAAAACAAAAATGCGAGTGTGAAAAGATGTACCAAAGCTCCTATAAGTCCAGCAGCTACCACCTACAAAACCAAAGTTGAGCCTTCTTTTTCTTGATGAACATTGGTTGGTTTGGCAATTAGGAACGTGACCAGGAGGCTTGTTCCTATTGAGACTGAATGCCGAGATGGGTTTGAACCTTTATCAGAGGAGTTTGTGTTGCTGTGTAGGGATTTGAGGATGGAGGGGGAAACCGAAGCTCCCTAAGGAATTAAGTTTTCTAGAAGAACCAGAATGCTTTTACCAGATGATGGAGAAAGGGTTGATATTTCTTTGTGTTCATGTCTCCCTCACCTTGAATGATGTCTCTCCTCCATGAGTGCCCTTGAGAATAGAAACGAAAGGTGTGATCCGAAAAAACCTTGGTGTGGTGGGAGTTTAAGGCTTTTCTATGGAGAAAGATGAGAAATAGTGTATATGGCGCCTAGCCGAATCAAAGTCTTGTAGGTTAAATTCTGAAGGTTCAAAGATGAAACCTTGGTCCTCTTTTTGTGGTCCTCTCTCTCCTCCTCCATCAACCCCTTAAGATTCCTCCCCCTTCTTGTGATTATCACCCTAAAAAAATTAAATGAAGTTTGATTCCTTGTCATTATGATGTCGTGGGCAAATGGTGAAAATGATAATGATGGTTTTGCTATTGTTTAGTAGAAATGAGAAGAAATGTAGGGGATTGGTTGCATGGAGGTGGTGATGGCATTAATTAATTACTTCTCCTTCTGCCTTACGCGTGCGAGGGGAGTTAGTGTGAAGAAAGAGAGATAGTCATTGACATGTGTCATCACATGGATGGAAAGAGGTTTATGTGGATTAGTGGTGAGATGAGCCATTGAGTTATTTTGTGAGCTTAACGTAGAAAAGGTTATAAACAAAGTGGGGTAGTGTGGATAGGAAAACGAATTGGGCTTAGTTGAAAGCAGGGGTGAAAAATAAATATATATCTTTGAGATAGTTAGACCAAATGGAAAAAGCCTCTAGTTCATTCTCTTCTCCCTAATTTTATTTTATTTTTGTTTTGTTTTTGTTATTTTCTATTTTTTATTTATTATTATTTTTTTACATTTTCTTCAAAAAGAAATTCCACAATTTTCATCAAAATCATTTTTTATTAACTTATTTAAAAGGAAAAGAAAAGCAACTTAATTATCCACATATTCTTCAAGCATTTTTTTTAATCAAAATTTATTGTCCTCGGACGAAATTGGGTGTTGACAACACCACATTTAACCCAAAACCTTAACGCAATGGGTTTATAGGTCTCCATCCTTATATGGTGCTCAACTTTATCACTTTTACTTAATGTAGGACTTAGACTCACACTTTGATTCTCAAAAATTTCCCTTTCAAGTATGAGTCCCTCCACATTGGTACTTCGCCCTCGAGTGTTTACATTTCATAAAGCACAAGTATCCATTACTTGTACCGCCATTCACATAATGGGACACACATATAATGTTTAGTCTTGCATATGAAAGCTCTCTAGGTGTTGAATTATGCAATATACTTATGCAAGGAACATATAAAGAGAAACTAGATTAAGCAACCACTATACTATATATTGATTAGATGATACACATATTATATGTTGTGTAACTTATGATTATATAATTGATTATCTAATGTGTGCTCATGAGTTTTAAGCAAGCTTTGCCCAAAACATAATTAGTGCAAAACAAGCAAAATATAAAGGTTGGATTAGACAAGTCAAAAAGAAGAATAAACGAGCTCAATCAAAGGCGTCAAATGACCCAAGGCTTTAGACGATCTAATAATGGTAAAGTTATTAATTTACGATACATGAATTAGACCAGCCTGAACAAGTTGCGTCGTTGTGGCTAAGTTATTTGTTTCATTTAATTATTGATTGACTATTGGAATTAATATTTTATCTAATTATTTGGAATCAAAATTATTGAAAGAAGTCACAATGTTTAAAATTATTTATTGATAATTAAATTTGAATTAAAGAATTTCACTAAAGAAATTATATTTTGAAATTGAAATAATTTTCAAACGATTATAGAAATGATTTATAAATGATTACAATTATTTTGATTATAAATGATACATATATTTGATCATATCTTGATTACATCTAATTATATTTTATGTTAATACTAATGAGATATTACATAATCTATACAAATACTTTCTATATCAAAGGCTCTCTAATCTTAAGAATGAAATAATGGATTAGAGCTACAAAATATATTCAATTATACGAAAACGTCAACAAAGGATATCTTACAAATGAAGGATTACAAGGAAGATTATTTAAAGATTTCATTTGAAGAAGATTCAAGTAAAGAAGCTACAACGAGAAAGAAATTAAAAGAAGAAATATCATATACAATTATATCAAAAGAGTTAAATTCCAAAGAAGAAGATATGAAGATTATATTGAAGATCTTATGAAATTACACGCATTTATGTTACAACGGTAATATATGAATTAAAGCGTCAAGATCAAAGAAGTAATCTAAAGAAGGAAAGAAAGAATAATTGAAGATAAGAAAGACCACTAGATGAGTAAAGTGAAATAATTTTGACCAGATGAGTAAACTTAAAAGTGGCAAAGCACTAGTCTTTTACAAAGGAGTAGATGAGTCAGAAGACGCATCAAACGATAAAGGTCATTAGAAGCACTTTACAATGCAAACTTAGTTAGTCTCAATCATTGATTAAATGAGCCAACGTGATGAGACAAGGTATTAGACTTTTATAAGAGTTAGACGAGTCAAAGTCAACTCAATACACTGAAAGTTGAATACACCATCATTCAAGTGCTTTCATTAGAAAACTCCAAAGAAAAAGTGACTAGATGAGTTGAGCAATGACAAGCATTAAACAAATCAAGTTAGAATGACGGAAAAGAAAAATATAAATTCCAAGGTAATGCACAAATTAATCATGAATTGATAAATGAAATATGAACGTTGAATTAGCTTATGAAATCAATCAATTATCAAGATGATCAAGTCAAGAAGAGGATTGTGCAACAAGACTCAACTTTTATTGAAGATATTCTAATTCAAGACACATCAAAGATATATGAAGATAAGTGTGAAGAAAAATTAAGAGAACATCAATGTTGGTTGAGTAATTCAAAGAAGAAAATATTTTGAATTCCTTTCTAATTGAATGTTTATAATACTGTCATATTATTTTCAACCAATCATAAGCAAAGGAAATACTTCGTAGATAAAAGACTGAAAAAGAATATTCAAGAAGAACAAAGCTATACAACGACAATATCAATTAAATAATGATGAAATTCAAATTGAAGAATTACCAGAAAGGAAAGAAGACGTCATTTACATGAAGGAATATAAGCAAAAAGCAATACCAAAACTTCCAAGTGAAAGAATGAAGAAATACAAAATTAAGTTTACATCAACCGTCAGGTTAGAAATAACAAAAATATACATGTTCCCAAGTATCCATCACCTATAAAAAATTAAACTTAAAATTTAATTAATATTTTATTAGGTTAAATTTAATTTATATTTTATCATGTTAAATTTAATTAAAATTAAAACTTAATTTATATTTTATTATGTTAAATTTAATTAAAATTAAAATTTAATTTGTATTATATTTTATATTTATTTTTTTGATCTTTGGTATTCAATTTACTGTCAAGTAAATAATGGTAAACTTGAATCGAGATTTAGGAAAAGTGTATTTATGAATTATACAAATGAGATGAGGGGCTTCAAAAAACATGATCAACAAAGACGTTATATTTGATGAAGTTCTTCTGACACGAAAGAGTCTTAATAATTATCAAAGACACAATTAAAAACTTAGAGAGAATTCAAAAGCATGAGAAGTTTTATATGAAAAGCCATCTCATAATTTTTTATGTGATCCTAATAACAATACTTAATTCTTTATTTAAAGATTACACATATACTTTACTGATAAAAAAAATAAGGGAAAATTGTTAGATAACAAACCTGAGATAATAAATACAGTAAAAGTTTGAGATGGTATAGTTGAAGACAAATAAAAAAAATAAATAAATAACTATATATTTATAAATAATAAAATAATAAATATATAATGGATTACACATAATAAACTATGTTAAATTTGTTGTCATCTTTATTATTCATTTTTGTTTACTTGTATAGGAGATAAAAATATATATTTGGTCCCTAATTTTGTTGTTTTTATTCAAGTTGGTTTCCATTTTCGTTTTTTGTTCAATTAGGTATTCATTTTTGTCAAATTTTGGTTAACTTAATCCTTTCTACGGAGAGTGTTTAAATAGTTAATGTTTTTTAATTGTATATGTCATTTGTCAACTCTTGATTTTTTTTGATTTTTTGATTTTAATTTTTTTGAATTTTTTTAAAATTTTTTTACTTTCAAAAAAATTGTCCACGTGTCAAGTTACAATTGTGTCACGTGTCAACGTCAGTGCCACGTGTCAATTTGTGGTTGTATTATTTATTTTTGTTCAATTTAGTCTCGATATTCGTTATTTTTGTTAATTTAGTTCTTATATTCGTTATTTTTATTTAATTTAGTCCCATTTTTTTATTAAAATGGAACATTTTTTCCTTTCAAGTAATTTTTTATAAATATTATATATATTTTTTAAAAAAATTGGCATTATTATTAGTTATTAAATTCAATTGTTAAATAGAATAAAATTATTTAAATAATGTTAAAATATAATTATTAAATATTTTAAAAATACATATTAACATTTGTAAATTTCACATTTAAAATTATAATATTTAATATTTTTATTGCATTTTAGATATTAAATTAAAATATAAGATGTGTTATATTTAAATGTTAATTTTATAAATATTACTTTACTTTTATAAAATATTTCCAATATTTGAAAAAATTTTAAAGATCAATTTTAAAAGGATCAGTAGTTTAGAATATAAATATTAGGAAAAGTATTTAATATTTATATTCTTATAATATTTTAAATAATTATATTTTCTTTAACAATTAAATATATGAATTTTATTCAATTTATAATTAAATTTAATAATTTATAATTGAATTTCAAAATTAATTAATAAAAATGTCAATTTAAAAAAAATATTAATATATTTTTTATTAAAGATATTAAATTTGGTAGGGACAAAATTGATTCATTTTAACTAAAATTTGAACAAAATGAACAAAAATAACTAATATAGGAACTAAATTGAACAAAAATAACAAATATAGGGACTAAATTGAATAAAAAAAATAACACAACCCTAAACCGACACCTGGCACTAACATTGACACGTGGCACAATTATGACTTGACATGTGGACAATTTTTTTAAAATTAAAAGAATTAAAATTTTTTTAAAAAATTAAAGAAAATTTTAAAAAAAAACAAGAGCTGACACGTGACATATATCGTTCAAAAACGTTAACTATTTAAATATCATTAGTGAAAAATACCAAAATGACCAAAATTTGACGAAAAATGAGGACCTAATTAAATACAAAACAAAAATGAAGACCAAATTGAATAAAAACAACAAAAATATGGACCAAATGTATATTTAAGCCAAAAAAGACGTAACTTTCTCTTTGGTATTGATTAAGGTGTAACATATGCAAAGAAAATTTGAGAATATAAAATTTTTGGAACTATAATTTTTTTATGCTGTACTAATTATGTTATATAACATAAATATCAATTATAAACGATAAAATATAATTTTTAATTTTTAATAATTATTAATAGACATGTTTTTATATTATATAAAAAAATTAAAATAAAAATTAAATTGGTTAATTTAAATTTAATATTTCATAAAGTAATTTATTTAAAATTAATTTTAAAATATATTCTTTTTGTTTATTGTTCTTATGGGTACAATATATATCCTAAGTCTTCCAAAAAAGGTCATGTGGGCTTGAAGATCTTTACTTCTAGGGATATCTCGTCATCGGCCCTTCATTACAAATGCAAGGGTGTCTACAAAAGAAATTCTTATACTAAAGTTAATATGAGCGACTAAAGTTAGATGTCAGAAGAATAATGTAAGCCTATATCGTAAAATATGTCTTTTATAGTGGGGTTCGTGGGCCTTACTTGGTCGGGTCTTGGTTTAGCAATCCTAATTACCTGGTAATTATGATGAGTTACTTAACTTGTGGTTATCTTTCCTTGTACATGATTAGACTAACTTGATTAGTTACATGTTGTCTTACTAGGCCAACATATACCTGGGTGGGGCATATACTTGATGGGTGGCCTTTAGTGGTTACTCTAGGTCATGTATCTTGAATGGACAAGAACGAGTACCTAGACTTGCTTCTTTGTGGCTAGCTACCATAAAGGACTGGTACAAGTACTTCCTCCTTCTCTTTAGGGTTACCTCCTATGGTTGGTTACCTTAGGGGAACGAGGACGGGTACTTCCTCCTCCTTACTTTAGGGGGACGAGAACGAGTACTTCCTCCCCTTGTGGTTGGTTGCTTTAGAGGATGAAGGCAAGTATTTCTTTCTCCTCTTTAGGGTTGCCTTTTGTGGTTGGTTTTTTAGAGGACAGGGATGAGTACTTCCTCCTCTTTAGGGTTGCCTCTTGTGGTTGGTTTCTTTAGAGGACGGGGACGGGTACTTCCTCCTCCCCTATAGGGTTACGTACCCTAGGGGACAGGGACGAATGTTCCATTTATTAATATTTTATAATATATTTATTTTAATTAAAAACATATTTTTGAAACTAATTTATTTTTTAGTTATTTTTTAAATCAAAATATTTTTAGAAAAATTATTTTCTAAATGTAACACCTAAAAAAAGACCCAAAACTATATGATAGGATCTTATATAATTACTATCCAAAAAGCATAATGAAGTATATAAATCACTTTTGTTCCTGCGGAGAACAAATAAGAGATATTAGGGAACACAAATAATTCTTTACCCCAATCCTTGACCTCTCGAGCCGGCTCCTTCTTTGCTTGTACATGTAATCTTCTAACGTAGGTTGTCCAGACCCTTAAGGGGTTACTTGCGCAGAGGGCTCTAATGATCAAGTCAGCAAAGGGATCTTCAGAAGTCAAATCTCGGATAAGAGAATTAATGAAAGCGTACATCTTAATTGTTGGGGTCCACGCGTATTTATAGAGTTATTAATTATGTCTGCCATCCTTATGGGTTGGGCCCTCCCAACTATGTTGGGCCAACGTTCAAAGCCTAGATGGGCCTGGGCCAAGCCCAAGTCCTGTGTCAGGGTTGTTGATACTAGGGGCCCTGTTTGTGATATTCTAAGCTTGGAGTTAGCAACTTGTTATTATGTACTATCCTTTACAGTAGGCGGCTTGGGTCGCTATGTGATCCTTCTTAATTGGTTATGTAAGACCCGCGAAATTTAATTAATTAATTAATAAATGCGGGTAGGAAGACCATTTATGGTATTTAATTCTGATTTTTATGATGTGGAAAAGTACTAGCTCAAGTGGTTGAAAGTACTTTAATTGTGTGAGAGGATTCGGGTTCAAGCCCTATGTATGCCAATTGTGTGTATTTATTTGTTATTTTTTTAAATATATGTTAATCATGGAGGGGAATAATATAATACTTGAATTATATTAATTAATAAGAAACATAAATTGGCTTGGTGGTTTAGCATTGATTTGGCATTTGGCAAGGGGGTGGGTTCAAACCTTGGAGAACCCGAATTAAACTTCATTTTTGCCAAACTTAGTTTTGGCTTGAATGTGAAGAGTTGAAGGAAAACCTAGATGCATGGGCAGCCAAGGTTGGCTGAAAACGGAAGGGTTTTGCAAGGCTGAAATTGCACTCAGAAAATAGGGCACGAATTTTGTTAGAGTGGTGAGGTTTGAACGAGGTTTTTGGAGCCGAATTGAGAAGAACCAAGGGGAGTCCTTAGTGATCAAGGGAGAATTCTTCCAGTGTTAAAGCGTAAGCTAAGGAAACCAGGTTAGGGGAGCTTTACACGTTAAGTTTATGTTTAATTCTGATTGATATGATAATTAGAGTACCTTACACGTTAATCTTATTTTAAATGTGATTGGCATTCTAAATAAGGTAATTTCATGTGTTGATTATTTTAAGTCTGATTGGCATGCAAAGTATGGTATGATTAGGTATGAATTGTAAATCCTATTTTAAAGTTTGTGGTTCTGGGAAATTTCCAGAATTAGTCTGGTTGGTGGTGAACTGCCGCTAGACGATCTTTTCCTTGCTAGGCCATCTAGGGTTCCTACAGAGGAACCACCTACCAAAAATAGTGTAAAAATAACATGTTTAACCAATGTTGACCGCCCTTGTCCAGAGTTGACTGGTTTGACCAAAGTTGACTGGTTTGATCAGTGTTGACTCTTTGATTGTCCAGTGAGAGACTGCCACGTGTTAGAGCAGTCTCTCTCAAGTTAGAATTTCTCTTTTCGCAATTAGGCTTTGTGTGCCGCAAGATGCGTTTTGCAGATTCCGATTGTGGTCGATGGTTCTTCGATGGAGGACATGTTCAGTGGTGCAATTGTTGCTGTTGCGGTGCGAACGACACAGGCTCATGGGGACTTCGTGATAGTTGCTGCCAGGAGAGCCGCCGCGATGGAAAAGATGCGGCTATAGGTTCACGGTGGCGCGGTAGTGTAGTTTCAAACTGCTGGCAGAGGGAAGAAGTGTAGAGGTTAGAGCGTTAGAAGCGTTGCAATGGCGGATTTCCATGGTTGACGTCGCGAGGAAGAAGACGAGTCACGCGTTGCTGCAGGTAAGGTGGCGTTGCAGTGACCACGATTCTCACGGTGAAGGAGAAAGATGGAGGATTTACAGTGGCTGCCAAGCTCACGGTGGATGTGAACAGAGTTGCTGGTCCGTGGTTGCTCGGTGTCCGTGTAGAGCTGAAGCAGCGACACATGAAGGTGGGTTCGCGCATGGTACAGTGGTGGCAACATCGAGATGCGTCGTAGAGAACGGTGGCGGACGAGTTACAGGCATGAAACAATTGCGGATGAGTGCAGACATTCCGGCGAGCTCGACGAGGTGCGAAGATGGTGCAACCATGGAGTTTCTGGCAACGTGATGATGGAGGAAGAGGACGTGTGAAGAAGACGCAGTTGTCGCGGACCTTGGTGCAGCAACGGTGGCGAGGTGCAGCAGTTGTCGTGTGAAGAGGACGATGAGCGACGACTTTTTGGTGTGGACAGTGGTGGCCGGACGTGGTCGTTGCGGCTGCGGAGTGTGACGGCTGCGGAGTGGGTTGGTGCGGAAGAGAGAGAAGAAGGAGATTAGGGTTAGGGTTTTGGTTGTGTGAAGGAGAGAGAGAGAGAGTGATGAGGTGGCATGTGTTCATTGGTGACTTGAGTTAGTGGAGGATTGATGATATGGAAACGGTGAGTGGTTATTTTATTAAGTGAAGGATTGCCACGTGGTGAAATTTGGTGGACTAGATCTTAAGTGACATTAGGGGTGCAGCTTAGTAAAAAAGAGGGGTGCAGAGCAGAAATTGAAAGTTAAATTACAAAAGGGGGTGTAAACCTGAAAACAGGGGGTGTAGTTAGCTCCAGAAATGTCTTTTTTCAGAAATAGATAATCCAATTGGGAAAAAAGGGTGTAAACATGAGAATTGGGGGTGTATTTAGTACCTGAACTATTCCTCTCCAAAATTTTTATTTTGGGACTTAATTTATGAATTAAAATATTCATTATTTACACCATTGAGGACCTAAATTAAAGTACACTTGCATTATTAAACTCAAGAATATCTAATAATAAATTTGATGCAACTAATATCAAATTTGTAAGCGCAAAAATAATATTAAATTCCCCCAAAGTTAATTATTGAATGTGAGCCAAGGTTCGACTCATCATACCTTCCAGGTGGTCTGGAAGTGGCAGTGCCTGGCAGTACGTGTCCCCCGCCAGACTTTTTTTTACTGCAGCAGTATTGGTGTTGTTGATTCTATAGGCGTGATCTATGATGCTTTTGGTGATGCTCAAAGGTGGGATTGTTGGTGTTCCTTAAGTTGTGGCTCGGAATAACATCTCTTGAGTTGTGGCTCGGGATGGCAGATGAACACGAGGAACCCTAGAGTTGTGGCTGAGGTTGGCTAGTGTTGCCGGTGTGAGTGTGCTGGTTGTGGCCAGTACAGATGGGTCCAGATAGATTGCCCTCCTCAGTAGTTGGCTGACGAGTTTGGTAATCTTGGGACGTTGCGAACTATGTTCGCATTTGGAAACTCCATCTGGCGTTACGGTGTATGATCTGTAACAATGGTGCCCACACATGCTCTATCGGTTGTGGCCGATAGATATGGCAGCAAGTCACCTCAAAGTAATCACTAGAAGATGTAGAACCCGAATAACTTGATTGTGGCCAGGTGGTATGAATTAAAAGGGATGGAATTCATTTGGGATGGATGTGTTGCTTATATATAAATGTGTTATATATGTGTGTTCCATTTTATATGTTATATCTGTTAAGCTCACCCTATCTGCTTGTGATTGGCGATGATCGTGTACGCGGTACACGTGAGCAAATGATGTTGATGCAGGTGGTTCTGGTGGAGCTTAGCTGCGGAGAGGGGATAGCTCGGGAATCTTTTATTTTATTTTTTTATGGTTTTGAGATAAGTTGTAAACCCATACAGGTGTTTGCTTTATAACATTCTAGTTGAGAATTTATGGATTTGAGTACTCCTTGTTTATTTAATAAAAATTAAATTTCCCGCGTTTTGGGAAATGAAGTATTATTAAATGTGACATGTTTATTTATTTTTCTTTATTTTATTAAATTCCGTAATATCTTGGCGGGATGTTACAGGTTACTCATGTACTGATTTTATTTATGGAGCTATACCTAAGCGGTCTTGGCCTACAGTTACTTTGGTCCGCCTGGGTATAGTACACCAGTCCCTCAGCCTTTGTCGAGACAAATTTTGCGTCAAAGGCTTATGAGTGTATGAATCATGTGCAAGTGACAAGTAATGTTAACAGTTGTGGTATCCGTCTGCTATGTTGAATGTTTATGATGTAGGTTATCGTGACCATGTGCCCCCTAGTTCATGTAGTTCTTGGCAAGAAAAATTACTTCTCAGTGGGGTGTGGTATGGTAGTCCCCCAGTCTTTAAGTGTTATGAATAGTGTTAAGACTAAGGTAGAAGAAGTGATGGTAGGTGAAGGGGTGCCAGATTTTAGGGGTCTAATTAGAGGGATTTGCGCCGCCATTTTGAGTGTTATGATGTTTCACATTCATTGTGACGCTTCATATGATCGTTGTTTTTGGCGGGAAAAGTTGTAGCGATTCAGATGCTGACTATAAATACAAATGCTGAGGAAATTTATTCACCTTTGTTCATTTGCAAGAAGTTTGAGAGAAGTAATTCGTGTGCGTGAGATCTGTCTGATACGTCTCTTGTTTTTGTCACCATCTTGTCATTCCGAAAAGGTATCTCTAGTGCTAGTGGTAGTGTGTCTTCATCTAGTATGGATAGTGGGACTGAACATACAAGGGATGGGTGAGTATTCGGTCAGGGAGTGGGGTTAGTTGGTGGTTGATGGGTGAAGGAAGGATCCCTATGAAGGTGACCATAGAGACGAGAGAGGACCCACCAGAGCAGATAACAAAGAGCAGCTTGCCAACAAGGGCCGGATACAAGTGGGTGGCTGAGGATGTGCGGATGCAACATTCCTTATTTAGATGGTCGTGGTTGTTGAAATCTTGGCTAAATTGTATTCATGTATTTGAGAGGGGTGTTTGGAGGGACATTGTGGCCTTAGAGAGAGTAAGCGCTATCGGTTGTGTGTGCCATGGTCAAGAAGGGGCTTCTGAGAAATTTTTCTATATGTACATGTGCCACTTTTTGCAGTTATATGTGAAGTTGCCGTTTGATGACTTCACTATGGGGGTGCTAGGTTTGCTGAATGTTGCCCCTACTCAACTGCATCCCAACAGTTGGGCATATCTTCAAGCTTTCCGGGTGTTGTGTCGGGCTTTGTAAATACAACCATCTCCGTAATCATTTCTATACTTCTACGATACTAGGCCCAAGAGTCCAATAACATGGTTTTCGCTAATAAGCCGGCCAAGAATAAGCAGGCTGGAACCGAGTCATTTAAACATTTTAAAGATGGTTTCTTCAAGGTGGTGGTGAAGGAGCCTGGGCGTTCATACTTCTATAATGATGATGGGAACACTAAGTTCCCATTCAGCTGGACCGATAACCCTTGGCGATATAAGGATATGAAAAGGGAGAAGTTGTCGCGGGCGGATAGGGAGGTCGTGGAAACTCTGATAAAGTTTAACGATAAGATGTCCACTAAAGGCTTAGTTAGGGTTTATAATTCCATACATCCAATTGTTGATATAAAAGGTATCTTTTTGTGTTTTAAGTGGTATGTTGTGTTTGAGTTAACTAATCGATGTTGTTGTTATTACTGTAGGTCATATGGCACAGGTTGGCAAGAAAAATTTGAATTTGTTTCAAACTTTTTGCAAGGAGAAGGCGACCGAAGGCAAAAAATACTGGGAATACTGAAGTTCCCAACGTGCAAGATCTTATGGTGAAGGTTCATGTACATGGCGACTTAAAGAGGAAGGCGGAGGTGCTCGCTAAGCAGGGTGGGGGTAAAGATGTGAAGAGGGTGAGGACCGCCTTGTTGGGCCGGGATCCTCGTCTGGTGTGACCAAGCCCAAGGCTGGGTTGATAGAGTTGCCAGAGACTACCGTCCGGCGCGACATTGATATTAATTTGTCGGAGTATTTGGTTAACTCTGTTGACAATATGGAACCGAATGTCATGGTGAAGGTAATGATGGAGTTTAGCAGCAAGGCTTTGATACTAGGGCCCAAGGTTGGAAGCTTTTATCAAAGGGAGCTAAAGGAGGGTAGTTGGTCTAGGGTGGAGGAGTTAAAAGAGAAGTTGAAGGGTCAGGCTGATAAAGACGCTGAAGAGAAAGTTGCCTAGATGAAAGAAAGGGAAGAATGGTTGGAAGAGAAGAAGAGGTTGGGATCTTGGAGGGTGAGATGTTTAGACTCTGAGAAGAAGCTGAATGTGAAGATTGCGGATCTAGAGACCAACTTTGATGAATTGAAGAAAAAACATGACGATCTGGAGAGCGCACTCGAAGACTTGAAAGATCAGATAATCCAGGAGTATATCAATGGCTTCCAAAAGGGGTTAAGGCAAGTTGCCTTCTTCCACAGTGATATAGATGTGTAAGACGCCAAGTTCGATGTAAATAAGGACGTGGTTGGAGGGCAACTTGTGAACGAAGTGGATTCCAGCCCAGAGGAAGAGGCAGAGAAGTTGGCGGAGGAAACTGTGGCGGATGAAACTGTGGTGGATACTGGAGCAGTGGCGGCTGTAGGAGGAAATTTGGAGAACATATAGAATTAGGCTTTATGGTTTTCACATTTGATTTAGTTTTCTTCAGCCTAAATTTGTAATAACTCGTACAATGTTTTTATTTTCTTATAATGTGATGGATGCTTTTGCGTGTGTTCGTTTGGACGAATGCCTATTTTGTATTATGCCACTAGGTTACTGTTATAGGCGCGCGTAATCGGTTAAACATGTTGGTTTGGTTATTGTTGTAGTTGCACGATGTTGGTATGATAGACCGTATACTTTATTATTAGGGTTTGTATCTTCTAAAAGAGAAAGACATAATAGCTTTAGTATGCGGCCCAGACCGTCTATTGGTGGGGAGGTATTTTCAAAAAATGTCTTAGCGATGATTAGCGGAAACAAATAGATGTTAACTGAATAATTAGTGTTCGACCCAGGCCGCTTACTTGTGGTAAATGATGGCGAACTTTAAGAAAATGAACTGAATAATTAGTGTTCGACCCAGGCCGCGTACTTATGGTAAGTGGTAGGGAACTTAAGGAAATAAACTGAATAATTAGTTTTCGACCCAAGCCGCTTACTTGTGGTAAGTGGTGGGGAACTTAAGAAAATGAACTGAATAATTAGTGTTTGACCCAGGCCGCTTACTTGTGGTAAGTGGTGGGGAACTTAAGAAAATGAACTGAATAATTAGTGTTTGATATATGCCGCTTACTTGTGGTAAATGGTGGGGAACTTAAGAAAATGAACAAGTATATCTACTGAGTATAGGATAAAGAACCCTTTCTTTTATTCATGAAGTTTGGCCAAAACCCTCCTTAGGAAAAAAGTGCCAGGTGAGGAAATAGAGTACATCCAAGGTTACAAGTATTCATTACATTGATCAAACTAACTAAAGTAAAACTTTAGGTGAGATACATTCCACGTATTCGGTACCTCTTCTCCTGATATCAGCTCAAGTCTGTAGGCGTCTCCTCCTACATCTTCTCGTATTCGATATGGGCCCTCCCAGTTGGTTGAGAACTTGTCGTCCATTTCCCTTGCATTATTGGCCATTCTCCAAACTAGGTCTCATTTAATAAACGTTCGTGGGCATAGGTTTGAGTTGTATTTTTTTGGCCACTCTCTGCTTTACTGCTATGTTCCGGATTTGCGCTTTTTCTCGTAATTTGGTTAACAAATCTAGATGGGTACATAGATTATGCTGGTTCTGGTTGGGATCGTATACTTGAAGGCGTAAGGAAGGTTCGCCAATTTCAACTGGTATCATTGCTTTCGCACCGTAAACCAGACTAAAAGGGGATCCGTTGGTGGCAGATTGAGGGGTGCACCTATAGGCCCATAATACTTCGAGCAGGTCCTCTGGCAAACGGCTCTTCGCGCCATCTAAACGTTTTCGTAATTCGAGCAGTATGACCTTGTTGGTGACTTCAGCTTGTCCATTGGTTTGTGGATGTTCTACAGAGCTGGTGATGTGCTTGATGCCTAAGTTGGTGTAGAATTTGGTGAGCTCCTTATCAATGAATTGTCGGCCATTGTCAGTTGTGATAGTATGTGGGACTCCATAGCAACATATGATGTCCTTCCACATAAACTGTTCTACCTATTGTGTTGTAATCGTGGCCAATGGCTTGGCTTCTATCCACTTTGTAAAGTAGTCGATGTCGACAATGAGGAACTTCACTTGTCCTTTCCCTGGAGTGAAGGGTCCTAAGATGTCCATTCCTCACTTGGCGAATGACCATGGTGAGAGTATGGAATGTAATTGTTCCTGTTCTTGGTGAATGAGGTTACCATGCTTATGACATCGTATGCATTTCTTAACAAATGCTTGACAATCTACCTCCATGGTTGGCCAGAAGTAGCCGGCTCTGAGTATTCTGGTGGTCATTGTCCGTGCGCCTGAGTGGTAGTCGCATATTCCCTCATGTATCTCTTTAATTATGTATTCGACATGCTCTCTTGTAACACATTTGGTAAGGGCTGCCCATATCCTCGCTTGTACAATTTGTTGCCTATCATGGTGTATCACGCTGCTTTTGCTAGCTATCCTTTGTCGGTATTGGGTGGGGGTTCCCGATTTTAAGATAGTGCATGTAGGGAGTTATCCAGTTATCGGTGTGGCCTAGGTTGAGGAAGATGTTTGTTATGGATAGGGCAGATAGTGTTAGTTGTAGGAGGGACTTATGTCTGCCTTTGAGTTTAGTGCTTGCGAGTTTTGACACAATGTCTGCTCGTACGTTTTCACCTCTCGGGATTGCTGGATATGTACGCAGTCAAATCCAGACTGTATGATGTTGCGAACCAGGTGGTAGTATTGGAGGAGAATTGCTCTTTTATTTGAAATTCGTTTTTTAGGTGTTCAATAGTGAGTTTGAAATCTGTTTTGCATACGAGGCTTCGTACACCAACTTCACGTGCCAATGATAATCCCGCAAGGATGGCTTCGTATTCGGCTTGGTTGTTAGAGGTTTTGAAGGCAAAGTGTAAAGATTTTTCAATGAGGATATGGTTGGGACCTTCTAGGATAATATCGGCACCGACACCCCTTAGGTTAGAGGAACCATCAACATATAGTATCCATTGGTCTTCCTCGAGGGTGTGTTAGAGGTTATTGACGAAGTCAAGTAGGCACTGGGCTTTGATGGGGCCGTGCGGTTCGTAACGAATGTTGAATTCGGAGAGTTCCACGACCTACGACGACATTCATCCGACAAGGTCGGGCTTTTGGAGGATTTTCTGAATGAGGTAGTCGATTTTGACGATGATATGGTGGTTTTGAAAGTATGGGCGTAACCGTCTTGCTGCGTGCACCAAGGAGAAGGCTAGTTTTTCTACCATCTGGTATCTGGTCTCAGAATCTTGTAGTGTCCGACTGACAAAGTATATTGGATGTTGGATCCCCACAGATTCTTGGACCAGGGCGGCATTGACCGTGTGGTTTGTAGTCGTGATGTATATTAGGAGCAAGAGGTGTATATCTGGTTTGTGGAGAATTGGTGGGGATGTGAGGGTAGTTTTGAGATTTTGGAAGACTTTTTTGCAGTCATCGTTCCAAGAGAACTTCGTAGATTTTCTTAGGAGTCGGATAATTTGTTCGGTTTGTTCGGTCAATTGTAGGAGAAATCTGGATATAGCGGTTAAACGGCCTATCAGGCGTTGGACCTCTTTAACATTGGTGGGGCTGCACATTTCAATGATAGCGCTGCGTTTTTAGGGTTGGCTTCAATGTCACGTTGTGTGAGCATGAAGCCTAAAAATTTTCCATTATCAACGCCAAAAACGCACTTTTCGAGGTTGAGCCTGAGATTGTACTGTCGTAGTGCGAAGAATACTGCGGACAAGTCTTGCGCATGTTGCAGGTGGTTGGATGATTTGACAACCATGTCATCGACGTATACTTTGACACACTTTCTCATCAATTGGTTGAATACTTTATCCATTAGCCTCTGATAGGTAGCACCTGCATTTATTAGTCCAAAGGGGCATAACCTTCTAGAAATAATTTGCATTGTCGGTGATGAATGTCGTTTTGTTCATGTCAGTTGCGGCCATTGGTATTTGGTTGTATCCGGAATATGTGTCTAAGAAACTGAGAACTTTGTTGTCGGCTGCGCCATCTACTAGCCGGTCAATGTTGGGTAAGGGGTATGCATCTCTAGGGCAGGCCTTATTAAGGTCCGTGTAGTCGACGCACATTCTCCATTGGCCATTTGCTTTTTTAACTAGGACAACATTAGAGAGCCAGGTAGTGTAGTGGGCTTCTACGATGAACCTGACATTTAGTAGCTTCTCGACCTCTATTTTAGCTACGAGTCGGCGTTCTTCACCTAACTTTCGTTTCTTCTGCGAGATGTACCTGGCTTCTTTGTATATTGACAACTTATGAACTGCTACTTGAGGATCTACGTCGGGTAGGTCTGCGGCTGACCAGGCAAAAAGGTCGGCGTTGGCGGTTAGGGTGGGTGTCACGACATCGCAGTGTTCCGATTGGGGGCCTGCTCCTAATTTGAGGGTGCGGCCAGTGGGGAGCTCTAGGCTTACAGTTTCCTCAACTATTTCAATGCGTGATTCGCATCCTATTTTGGGATCCAGGTCGTCGCCGGCTAGAGCTATTTTGGGTTCAATGTTGTGGGTTTGGAAGATTGGTGGCTGAGGGCGCAGGCTTGCCATATAGCATTCTCGTGCGAGTCGTTGGTCGCCATGGATGGTTATGATATCGCTGGATGGGGAGGGGAATTTCATGGCTAAGTGGGGTGTGGAGACAACAACTCCTAGAGTGTTGAGGGATGGACGACTGAGTAGAACGTTGTACGATGTGGGTGCTTCCACGACAAGGAAGCGGATGGGGATGGTGTTAGTATGGGATCCTTCACGGAAGACGGTGTGGAGGTCAATGTATCCATGGGTGGAAACCTTTTCTCCGGAGAAACCGTAGATGGGTTCATCATAGGGAATCATTGTAGCGGGTGGAAGTTGGAGTTTTTGGTAAATGGTCCAATAAAGGATATCAACAGAACTACCTTTGTCTGTGAGAACCTTCGCGAAGTTCTCAAGTTCGATGGTGATGACCATGGGATCATCTTGTTGTTGGTCGACACCGTGTAAATTGGCGTCGGTGAAGGTGATGGGGGCATTTGGCGTCTGTGGTGGGAGTGGGAAATGTGGTTGATGGATTAGATATTACAGAGGTGTTTCTTCCACACTGATGAGGTGGAGCCACCACTAGCAAAGCCCCTTGACATAGTGTTGATTGTACCGTGTAGAGGGGGGTCAACTTGGTTGACGTTAGTGCAGGCTGGCCGTTGATCTGGGTGGTTGTTGGTGTTTGGTCGACTATCATGATGAGTGTTACGTGGAGGGTGGCGGTTTCGGATTGTCGGTGATGAGAAGGTCTATCTTTTCGGACAAAATAGCGGAAGTGGCCGACGCGAATCAATTCTTCTATTTTATCTTAAAGTGCCTTGCATTCATCGGTGGTGTGACCATTATTTTTGTAATATTTGCAGTACTTGGTCATGTCAGCATTGGGGGGTTTCAAGGTTTTGCGTGGTGGTGGGATGAGATCGGCTTGGAGCGCTTTGTCGAGGAGGCGTGATTTGGGGACGTTTAGTGGAACGTATCTTGTGAATCGTGGTTGCCTAAGCTCTTTGGGCCGAGTTTTGGGTCTTGGTGACAGTTTGTTTGGGTCGGCGAACGAGGGTGTATAGTTGGTGCAAAACTTGGTGTGTAAATTTTGCATCTCCTCCATGCAGATGTAATCCGCAACGCGTAGTTTGAGTTCATGCATGGAGGCTGGAGGGTGGAGGTAGACGTTGTTAGCGAATGGACCAGATTTGAGAGTTAAGGCCATACAACTACAAGATCATTTCTTAAATGAGGTTGGGCATGCGGAGGGCGGCCTTGCTAAAATGGTCAATGAAAGCACGCAATGTCTCGTCTCTTTCCTGTATGACGCTAAGGATGGATAAGGGTGTGGCCTGATGTAGGCGGTTGCCGGCAAAATGAGTGGTGAAAAGGTGGGAGAGGGTGTCGAAACATTCTATTGAGTATGGGGGGAGGGTGGTGAACCATTCATGGGTAGGGCCTTTGAGGGTGGTAAGGAAGGCTTTGTAGAAGACGGCGTCGTCTGTAAGACCCGTGGAATTTAATTAATTAAATAAATAAATAATTAATAAATGCGGGTGGGAAAATCATTTATGACATTAAATTATGATTGGGATGATGTGGAAAAGTGCTAGCTCATGTGGTTGAGAGTACTTTGATTGTGTGAGAGGACTTGGGTTCAAGTCCTATGTATGCCAATTTTGTGTTATTGTTCGTTATTATTTTAATATATGATAATCATGTTGTGTAATAATATGATAATTGGATGATGATTGTTAACATGAAACATGAATTGGCATGATGGTTTGATATTGATTTGGCAATTGCATGGTTATGGGTTCAAGTCATGGAGAACTCACATTAAACTTTATTTTTGGTATTTTATTGGCTTTGGCTTGAATATGAAAAGTTGAGGGAAATCCTAGTTGAATGGCAGAATAGGGATGGCTGTAAAACAACCCATAATAGGACAATGAATGGCAATTAACCACCATTAAGTGGTATTTTTTTCGTTTGGGATTAATAACCTAGCTTTTAGGCATCCTTTAAAAAGCAAAACTGGGTTAATAGTTAAGGTTTGGCACAACTGAAGTTATACCAGAAAACTAAGCACGAATTCTGAGTGTGGTCAGGCTTGAGTGAGGTTCTAGGGGCTGAATTGAGAGGGAGCCAAAGAGGAGGGCCATAGTTGCTCATTGGAAATTCTCAAGTGTCAAAGTTTTAAAGTAAAAGGACCCAGGTTAGGGGAGTTGTAATCGTTAATTTATTTTGTCTTTCGATAATATACCATGAAATGTATGAACTAGATTCATCTCTGTGAATTCCGTCAGTTTTCGTGTTTTCTGGAAAATTTCCAGGAACCGCCTGGGGTTGTTCATTGTCGCTAGGCGGTGCATGCATTTTTGCCTTGTTCTGGGCTACTAAAGAGAAACCGCCTAGCGGCCCATTCCCGGCCGCCAGGCAACGCATGTGTTTTACACTATTCTGGGTTTTTCTGTATGAAGCGCCTGGCGGGATTGGTTGGGACCGCTAGGCGACGCGGGTGTGTGACTCGATTAGGGTTTTTCTGTGTATTTTGACGTGAGTTAATTGGAGGGAAAGCAAGGGGAGGGCCTTGGGAGATGATCTGGTGTGGTAACGTTGGATCTCGAGTGTAATTGATAGAGAAATTCGATGGAACAGTGACAAAGTGTTTTAGGGTTGAACACTTGGGGTTTGATTTCGGGAGTATTGCTTGTGATTGAAATGCTTTGATAATATGTTATTGAGTGTGTGTGAAATTTGGATAGTGGATATTGGAAACTGTTTGGGATTGATAGGGTACGGTTGTGAGAATGAAGAATGGATGAGGGATTGTGTGTAAGCGAGGGTAACGGGTATAACAATAGAAGAGTATAATCATATGAGATGGGCATTTCGACTACTAGGGTAATGCAGGGCACAATCTGGCGGAAAGCAGTTCGAGTGCTGAAAGGATAAGTTTCACATGGAATGTAATGATTAATAAGTACACTATTTGGTGTTCGAGAATTAAGACTTAAACACACTAATGCATGGTGCAGTGAGTATCAAGAATGAGATCAAATATGAGAGTGAATCTAACGTTGAGGCAATGGTGTTAGTAAGCATTACGTACTGAATAACATACTATGTTATGGAGTGAAGGATGAGGTCTTATTAAGACAACCAATTAGGTGCACTTGGATGGTTTACCTTAGTACAACTAGAAAATGGATAGCAATTTAGACAATGGGAGAACAATCCAAATGGATTGATGAAAGGCCTAGGGATGTTTGTATGCTGGGTTGAGGAACCAAAACTACATCTGTACTGATACGGCGCCTGGCAGAGGGTTGTAAACCGCTAGGCGATGGCCGCAACATCCACAAAGTCTAGAGCGAGATCCGCCTGGCGGCGAACGGGGCTGCGCCGGGCGGTAGCGGCAGAACCAGTGGGGTATTTAGCATGGGTGCGCCTGGCGGTGAGGACTTGTCCGCCAGGCGGTGTTTACAACTATTGACAATTTTGAGGCGCTTGGCGCCTGGTGGTACGTGTCCCCCGCCAGGCGGTCTGGAAGCGGATAGCGCCTAGCGGTATGTGTCCCCCGCCAGGCGATTTGGTTGTTGTAAGTCCTGGTTATTGGACTTTGTAGGGTGATCTACAAGGCTTTTGGTGATGCTTCAAAGGTATGATTGTTGGGTTCCTTGAGTTGAGTTTGGAACGTATCCCTTGAGTTGAGCTCGAGATAGGGGTTAAGGACGTACATTCCTCGATTTGAGCTCGAAATGGCATCCCTCGAGTTGAGCTCGGGATGGCGGGTGAAAACGAGGAACCCTTGAGTTGAGCTCGGGTTGGCGAGTGTTGCCGGTGTGAGTATGCTGGTTGTGGCCAGTACAGATGGGTCCAAATAGATTGCCCTCCTCAGTAAATCGCTGACGAGTTTGGTAGTCTTGGGACATTACGGACTATGTTCGTATTTGGGAACTCCACCTGGAGTTACGGTGTATGATCCGTGGCATTGGTTCCCGCACGTGTTCTGTCGGTTGTGGCCGATAGGTTTGGCAGCAAATTACCTTGGGGTAATCACTAGAAGAGGTAGAACACGAACGGTCTGGTTGTGGC
>Ga0209589_1000731_pt1 | contig 48514 bp, 20 predicted proteins | sample CowpeawhiteBW_FD_187525 | JGI IMG/M metagenome (GOLD analysis project Ga0209589, IMG submission 187525) | Root nodule microbial communities of legume samples collected from California USA - Cow pea white BW (SPAdes) (version 2) | ecosystem: Host-associated > Plants > Roots > Nodule | place: USA...
ATAAAAAAAATGTGGTCTTATTTGTCTTTATCATAATATTTTCCTTCACGATATGTATTTTTAAACCATCTTTATTTGTGGTTTATTAAACATTATTTTTACACTAGTGATCATAGAAGAATGTGTTCTACGTCATAATAATTAAATTGTATATGTTACATAAATTTGAGTGTATTTTTAATTTAGTTAGTGTTATTTGATAATAAACTAAAAATCATATATTTCAAGTTAATTAATTTTAAATTAATGTTTCATTTTGAGATTGAGAATTAGATCGACTTAAGAGTGGCTACTCTATTAAATGAGGAGGTTAAATCATATTGACATATAATATAGTTAGGATAGTAGATAAATAGATTTAAAATGCCAATGTCAATATGTTCAAAAATAACCTTGGAATGAAAGAAAGATGTATATCTTACGTTTATTTATTTCGATAAATAAATAATAATAATTAAGTGTTCAATATTGTTTGGATCCTAAATAATATTGCTACTTTATTGTATAAGTTGCATCCTAAGCTAGACGATGAAATAAAAAATATAATAAATGAGCGTGTATGTGTCACATTTAATTATATTTTTTATCTATTAACTACACTAATATATTTTACCATTTTGTATTTGTATTTCAAAAGTACTCTCAAAATTAGTAATATAATGAATGACAAATACATAAGTAAAAAAAAAACGATACATGGTGAATTATTGAATATAAATAATTTATTGATTTTAGTGTAATAAGAAATATAAAATCTTTGAGTGTTGTTATTATGTGATGAATGGGATGTGGTTAATAGTAGCACGTAATATTATAATTTTTCTTAAAAGAGATAAAAAAATCTTAAAAGTTTGAAACAAATAAACATATAGTACTTGTAGAAATTTTAACTTAGAGTGACGGTAGACAATTTAAATTTGTTTAAAAGTGTACACAGTGTAAGCGTAGAATATAACTATTTATGTTTTAATGTTTGTATATGATTTCAAAAATTAAAATATATTATGCTTAAGATCAGTTATTTTATTTCGTAGGTTGAAAATATTCTCAAAACAGTCTATTCAATAAATAAAAAAAGGTAATTTTTTAAATATGTTGGGTTGATAACCTACAGAGAAAATGGACATTTTACATTCATTATTAAAATTTTTTATATTATATAAGATTTTTTTGAAATTTATTAAAAAAAGTTGTAAAAAAAAACTTTTTTTTCTACTTTTCTAAAAATTTTAATTAGCAAGTAATTCATTCGTGAGTAATTATTTCTTACAAAATTATAAAAGTATTTTCTATAAAATTTATTGTGAAAAGTATTTTATACAAAATATTTTATAAACATATTGGCAGCAATTTCATGCAATTTTTTTTATAACAAAATTTATAAATATTTTTTATGAAAAAAAATTTAAAACAAAATTTGTAGAAAATATTAGTTTTTTTTTTTGTAGTGATCGATATATCAAAGTAAAATTTTTAGACTATGTTGAGTATATTTAATAATTCAACACCATTTATAGAAATAATTATGTAGAAAGTGTATTTTTTTTTAAACTCCTAACATAAACCTATGTCTATTTTAAAATCGTTGCAAAAATCATTACCAATGTAAAAATTAACACTAGAACCAATGTAGACCAGGAGCCCCAATTAGAAGTCAAAATCCGATATTCATTGAATAAATGGACCACGAGTCTACAATAAAATAAATAAGATATTTTAAGAAAAAAAAAGTCATAGTAATTAATTAACGCATGAAAAATATGTTAACTCGTGTTAGTAGAGCTCTTGTTTAAAAGAAGTTGTGTGAATCTTTTTAATGATTAAATATATTTTTGGTCTTTTGGTCCCTTCATTTTCAATAAAAATTAGAATTAGTTTATCATCAAAATTTTGGACCAATTTAATCTTTTATTTTTAAAAATACGTAAATTTAATCATTTTAACATAATTTTATTAAGTTTATATCATATTTCAATCATGTTTCTTAGTTAATGTTGAAACAAAAATGTGTTAAGAAATATAAACAACTCAAATACTATCATGAAATATTTTGAAACATCAAATAAACTCAACAAAAATTGGTTAAAATGACTAAATCTATACATTTTTAAAGTTCAAGAACTAAATTTGACCAAAATTATAAAAAGAGACAAATTTTAATTTTTACCAAAAATTATGACACCAAAGGTATATTTAATGATTCTTTTAATGAAGATGTACTCTTACGTGATTTTTAACGAAACTTTGATTGAATATGGATAATGTTAAGAAGTATGGGATGAATTTAAGAATACAACAGGTCTATTGTGCCGACAAAGGCATGCCAAAATGTCAAAAATGGACAGAACGAAGAGCATTATTATTGATAGTAAAAGTTTATGGGTGATGACAAAGTTGTTGATACGATGTGGTTAATTGGTCAAGCTTTCGCTATTAACATGTCTCAGTGTTTGTTAAAACTACAGAGAACTCAATAACATAAATGCATAAAACTTAAGTCATTCTTCATGCCTAAAACTCCCCAATTAAATCAAGTTTTTGTGCTTCTCATCGACCAGTCACTGGTTAAGGCCCTTCATTTGTTCAATCATTATTCAACACTTCAATTGTTTCAACAGTGACAAACAAATTCAACATACTTGGACATAGACTAAGTTAAGAACAATAACTGCTGGAATCGGATAAAGTCAAGAAGCTAGTGGCAGAAAAAAAAAATTGTGTTCTGGTGTTTCATTTCATTATAAAACACTATAACATGTCTCTACAAGAGTTTTGGTCTTTGTTCCCATATTCTTCGCCACCGATTGGGTTTGTAGTCTTAATTATCTCACTAGTTTAAGGCTGAACGAAACTTTCATAATAATTAGTTTTTTTTTCTTTAATCAAATCTCATGTTTTATTTCGGTAATTTCTTTTTTTTTAATGAATATACTATTACTAAAATAAAATTCAAAATATAGATAATGAATAATATAACAAATCTAATCTTATAAATAAAAATATCAATGAAATATGAGTCTATCTCTATATAACAGATTAATATAACTTTTTCAAATAATTTGACTTGTTGTTGACTTATCATATATTTTTTCTCTAATGATTTGAGTTTTAACCGATTTGATCTTTGAAATTTGTAAGTAGTAATTTTATAGTGTGTGAGGTCAAAAACTAGAAATAGAGGCGAAGATAGGAGTAACACGCAAGAGTTTTGTTTTGCCTATTAAAATTTTGCCCGTTGAAAATGGACTACCAGGTTTCCACCTAAATTTTTTTCAATGTTATAACCCATGGAATTCATTTGCATTGTATAAAAAAATTAAATTGGTTAATGAGAGTTACACTGAATTATTATATTAATTTTTATTTTTAAAAATTTAACTATTATTAAATCAATCTGTTTAAACTAAATTGGAGAATAAAATCACTTTCAGGGTTTAATTATAATAAGTATTAATTAGTAATTATAATGGTTGAATTAATGTCCTAGAGCATTTCTTCTACCACCAAAATTTCATAGTCCAGCTTCATATCAGATTTTGAAAATTTTCTTACCTGATGTAATCTTCTTAATTGAATCAGATTTATTAGATAATAGATATTTTTATTGATCTTAATACTTTCTTCATGGTTTTATAATTATTCATAAAACTGTTCTTTGTTTTAGAATTCATAATGTAAAATGTGAAGGACTCTATGAGAAGTGTGTAAGAAAAACGTCTCACCCAAATGAGAGGATCTGAATTAGGACTTATTGGTTTGTCTTCAAGCAAAGAGTTTATTAGTTAAATAATGGAATTTGTGATAATTATAAAAAAGAAGAAAAAAAAGAAGAAGAAGAAAGATGTTGATGTGAGTATGGTTGTGATGATGGGTTTAGTAGTGAGGCCCAACACGTAACAGATGTTTTGATTGAAGAAAAAAACGTAACAGTGTAAGTTTGAAGAAACCAAGGTTGTGCGGACTTTCACAAGTGTACGTCACGTTACTGCTGGACTCTTACTGGACTCTCTCCATCAAATGGGCCTGTTACTTTCAATGTATCTTATTTTTGGACTCTTTCAGGAAAATATATTAAACAAAAGGTTCTTTCTTTTATGTTTATATTCACAAGATATTTTTATTCTAAGATTAAATATATTTATAGTCCGTAAATTTTAGATATAAAATTAAAATTTGTTCATATTTTAAAAATTAATATATTTTAATTTTTAAACTTTAAAAATATATGGATATAATTATTTTGATCTAGCTATGTTAATTTATTTTACGTATTAAACAACTATATTTTATGTTGATATTTGAGTTGAAACATATTAAGTGAGATAAACAATTCAAATACCAAACTGAATCATCATTTGACACAAAAAAAATAAAAATCTAATTAAATTAGAAGAACTATATTTATATGTCTTTAAAGTTTAAAAACCAAAACTGTATAAGTTTGATGTATGAAAAAATTCTAATTTTGTTCAAAGTTTAAGAACTAAAATAATATTTAACCATTTATTCTCTGCTTCGAGAAAGTTACACTTTAAAAAGAAAAAAAAAACTTTAAAAGTAATTATTCACTCCTAACATATACTCACAAGTTTTCTTGGCATACAATATGTGTTTTCACAATTTTGTTAAAAAATTAAATTTCTGAAAAGATATGGAAGGTTTAATAGCAATTTGGTGGTGCCAATGAATACCATAAGTGTTTATTTTTATTTTTCTTTCTACCTATTTGAAGATGAGGATTGTTATTTTGGTTTGGTAGTTGCTTGAAATAGAATTATGGCAATTCAAGGTTTTAACCTGAATATGGATGAGGTTGGTGCTTTATGGTGGTTGGACTTTAAATTATGGTGCAAATTTAAGATGTCTCGTGGTGTCTATTTGCGCCGTACAATAACAATTACGTGAAGGACTTAATATCTTTTTTATTTCTTATAATCAAACACGAAAACACACATACCGATAAGGAATAAATTGAGAGGTAGGGTTTGAATTTGATAGTGATATTTTAACCAGGAAATAAATTATGTCAAGAAGAAAATATTTATATCGTCTAAATTTAAAGTTTCTAAGAATATTGGTCGTTGATTCTGACCATACACAATTGGCTCTCCTATTAATAATTAAAAAGCACTTAAAAACAGTAAAGTTAAATAATATTTAAAGAATTCAAATTCCATTTTTACCCATTAAAGTTTATCTCCAAAATTTAAAAATCCTACAACATTGTGATGCCTAAATGTGAAATTATGAAAGTTTGGCTAAGAAAGTAGAAGGAAGAAAAATGTTTGAGAGGGCCTTCGATGGAATATGCAAGGAGAAAAACAGTGATGGATTTAAAATCCTAAGTCAATCAGATAATTAAAAATTATTTAGGTTTCAATCAAGCAAAATTTTTAGAAGTGAAAGTAAGGAATTAAAAAGAGCAAAATTAGGAGTCAAATAATAAGATTAGGGGAGCAAACTAATTTTTTTTCTTCAGATATTTGGTAATAATTTTAACAAAATCAGGGGACGCTTGCACACTCTCAATTACATGTAGGTCCGTCACTGGAAACAAGAATTTAATTTTATTGGTGACCTTGTTGAGTAGGCTTTAAGGTAATAATTTCTTGTACTCGTGTAATTAAAGAAGAACCCAGAGTGAGAGACCTTATAACAATCACCATAATTTAAGTTTTTGTTAGAAACATCAAACATTGTGTAACACATTCATTCTTCTAATTTATTTCCTTGACAAATGAAAAATTAAGAGAAGGATAACGAAGAAGAAAACAAAGTGAAAGAAAAAAGTATGTTTTCCAAACGAATATAAACAATAACTAAAAGGTGAACTAAATTTCTTAGTATATTTATCGAGTGAAAAAAGAGAGAGAAAGAAAAAAACATATTTTAGAAAAGAAGTTATATAATGTTTACATTTACTTATATATTTATATATTATAATTTGTTTTATCTCTAGTCAATGTGAGATCTCTAATATATAAGAACATACATCTTAAGCATGGAACACTCAGACATATAAATCTTAACATGAAACTACACATTAGTGGTGATCTGATTGCGGATAATACGATAAATCCAACAAATAACAAATATAATATAAATGTCAAACTTAAAATGAGATTTATACTTACTTATATATTGTAAATTCGTTTTATCTACAATTGATGTAGTATCTTCAAACAAAATCTAGATGATCCAATAAAGAAATAAGTGTAATAATTTTTGCAAAATCATCCTACATATAAGTGAGTAGGTAAATGAATATAATAGTATATAAAAGGGAAAGGTACCTAGTGTTGGAGGTTACATTCTCATTTATAGGGCATAGGTGTAGGTGACTCACCACCCGAATCAAACAGCGCATGCATGAGGCAAAGTTGGTACAATATAATCTCCAAAACTCTGGATATTTTGTCATTCTTAGTCTTCATTAGTTAAAGATTCTTTAACATAAACATGTATTTTTCACTCTTTTATTAATTAAAAGTATCAAACAATTTACAAATATTTCAAAAATACTTAGATCTGGGAAAACTCGAGCGCGCATTTGCATTAATTCATGTATCTTTTTGCTATATGCTTTTAGAATAAAACATCATTGTTTATACACTTTTTTCATCCAAAATAAATTATAATTTTACATATATGACACACACCACTTCTATATAAATGGATTTTAAACCTAATTCAACTTTACAAAATTGGCTTGTAAAATGAGATTTGCACCTTATATATATAATATAAAATTATCTTATTTCTAGTCGATGTGGTACTTCTAATAGCTATTATAATATTCATGAAGCATGATGGAAAGATACATTCTTTATAATGAAGTTACTAAAACCCAATCCTGTTGTTATAGCTTGCACTACTCTTCTTCTTTAATTGGTTATCAACCTTTTCTAAAAAACAAAAGAAAGTCAATTATGTCTCTTATTGTTTTTCATAAATATTAGATATTTATATACCAAAACTCATCATAGAAAAATACATAATATATCTTAGCATAGATTTCATTTCTCAAAATCATGTACTTAATATTATACAACAATATAAATACTCGTGGACTATTTATAAGAATATTTCCATCATCACTTTTATTCAATTTTTAGTAAGACAACTTTTCCTTTTTCCTAATTCTTTATGTTAAAAAGGAGAATAATGGAGCCATCCACCCTTCCCACTGTCCTTTATTTAAAAGATAAAAATGGGTCAATGATTTCTTAAACTTCTTGGATCCGCTCCTGTGATATACATGATTTAGAATTATTTAAAGTTGAAAGTGTAAAACTTTTAAGAATTTTATATTTGTTGTGCATGCCATTCATATGGTTACGAGGAAAATCTATAATCATGGAAAATATTTTATTGTGACTGAAATATGTAATGTAAATTCCAAGTGTATTTGAATAAATAAAAGATTGATTGAGATATAAATACGAGTTAAAAATTTCATGTTAACTATAAATAAGAAATAAGAAAGTTGAGTAATATATATGATTTTTTTTTTATAAATATTAAATTTTAAGGTTTGTAGTTTGAAAATAATGTTATGATATAATTAGAGTAGGGTGAAGGAAAAAGTAGGAGGATTGGAAAAACCGTGACATAGACACATTGTAAAGTAAAGAAAAGGGCGAAGATTTTAGAGAAATTGTTGCAAAAGTTAAAGAGCATAAATAAAAGTTGAGAGAAAAGTGAAAAAGACTATGAATTCTTGCTATCCAATCGCATCAATGGAAAATTATAATGGTGGAGATTATTTAATAACCAATTAATAAAGGAAAAGCTAAGTGGCACTATAAAAAGAAGGTGGATATCCGTGATGTGTCCACTTTATTCACTGTGAAAAGGACTGGGTGTTTTCATATACATGATTCATTAACTAACAATAATTGCAAAAAATTTCAAAACATTATTAAAATTGTCGAAAAATTAAATTCTTAAAGAAATTAGGAAGTTAATATAGGTAATTTAGTTGTTTCTCATTCACATGCATGAAATTTAGTTGTTATTCATATATGTACTGTGTTATTGCTGTAGAAATTGATCCCATTGATCCAGTTGAAATATTAGTTAATGGGTTGATGGTCACAACATCACATTTACATTAAAAGTTAAAAAAATTTACACAGGTCCAATATAATTAGATAATATATTATAAAAAATATTAATTATTAAATAATAAATAAATTTTAATACAATGTAATTTCATGATTTAATTTTCAAGCATCATTATGGTCAATTAGTTAATATCTAAAATAAATTTGTTAATAATAAAACAATTCTATCAAATAATATATACATTTCGTAAAATAAAAGAATTAGACTAACTTAACGAATTCGTCAATCGACTCAAATTGATAGAATGTATCCAATCTATAGAATTTTAGTTAAAATTTTGAAGTGAACTAAGATTCTAGAAGATGCAATTTTTAGTTTAAGAAAAGAGAGTCCAAATATCATTTATGGTCATTCCTTTAAAGATCCAGAAAATATTTATTATAAATATTTTTTATAAAAGAGACTAGATTGTTTTATTATTAAGAAATATGAATTATAAATAAAAATTAGTTAATCGAGTTTTATTTTTCAAAAACTATTATTTTTTTCAGAAAGTACATTCTTTTCTTTCTTTACACTTTTTTTAGTTTTTGACCAAGTTACTTGTTTACTTAGATTAAATGCGTAAAAATAATTCTTGTGAAGAGTGCTATGATTTTATCTTATCTTATCAAAATCTCGAACATGATAAGTTTATTTATGCTTTTCTTTTGAGTAGTTTGGTGAATTTGTTTACATGGGGCATGTTTTGTTGTTGCATGTGATCTAAGGACTCAAGATGAATCTTTGTTCGATTAGGATTATTAAGATGTGCTTAGATAATTAATCTAATTAATCTGAGTTTTTTATGTGCAAATATTACATCATGTGTGAGTAGAGGTCTTTAAAAGCATATGAGCTTTGTGTTAGTAGCTCACAATATAGGTAAAGGAAACTAATTATTTAAATTGATTGTATGATATTTTGTTGTGATTGGTTGAATTGATGATATGTGATATGTTTGTAGATGTTATGATAGGAGTATAACAATCTTGGTTGTTTTGTGTTATGTTAAATTATTGTCTTGATTATGTGAATGAAATAAGTTGTATGTGATTAAGGACCAAAGTGGGAATAGGTATATCAGTTTAGAGTAAATTGATTCTTGGTGACTGATTTTGAAATGATTTGTAGTATTGTGGTTGGTAAAAGAGATAAAAACACCTGATGGAGTCAATTAAGCAAATTAATATATTTTGCAAAATTCTGATTTTATGTAAACTCGCCAAGCGAGCCAAACCATGGCTAAGCGAAAATGAAAAATTAAAATCCAATGAGCTTTATATGTTTCACTCATAAAGCTAGTCATAACTTGTTGGATGAGCCTAGTGAAACGTGCTTGCAAGGCCTTTGGTTGCTCAACGAACATAACTATGGATGAAAAATAGTTTGAAAAATCTAGAGCACTCTGGCGGACTATAGCGAATTAACATTGTCATATAAAAATGACTTAAGTCATGATATATTGGGCTGAGTAAAGCCGGAACAGTTTTGCCAAAACCTATTGAGTGTCCATGTAGCTGTACAAAATCTTTGAGTCCAATTCAATGCACAAGTCTTCCAAAAGCATTGACATAGTTTTAGTCAAGATAGTTGTATTTAGTAGATAAAATGGCGAATTTAATCGAGATTTGATATGTATGTTAAATTGTTGAAATTGTTGTAAGTTATTAAATCTTTTAAAATATACTAACTTACCCTAGCTTGTAGTTTTGTTTATCTACTATGATTTTGTGTTATATGGAAATAAAGACATGTGAATGATCGCAAAAGTGAGTAGTTGAGAGAGTTTAAAATTTGTACAATTATTTTGGATGTTTATAAATGTGTGCAGTTTATAATCCTTTAAATAATGTTTATATTTTATTTTGAAATGTTTTACTTCATTGGAGGATTGTAAATTAATTTATGCATATTTATATTATTTGTGTATAACATGTTTAGAATTAATGTAACTATTAAATATGATCGTTATAATTCCTGTGACATCCCATTTAAAAAAAAAAGAATAATTCTACCAAATTTAAAACATCACATAATTATAATGATAAACAGATCAACCAGATGAATAGCATACTAAAATGAATTCACTGTTACCGTCATCCATAAACGTGCTTTGAAAGATACTTAGGCAAAACTACCATGCCTTAAACCAAACATAAATCCAGAGAGATTGAACAATTTTACAAAAGAAGTTGCTCCTAGAGCAAGAAATACAAAGGCACCCAAGGCCTTGAAGCTACTCCTAAGAGCCACCATTAACATAACACAACTAGGTTGCTGCTCACCACCATCAAATCTAGACTCAAAAATTCCTCCATCTGCTCCCACCAATATGGTGATCATCGCAAAAGAGAAAACAAACAAGAAGGAGACACAACTAAAAGGGTAAGCTAATGGAAATATTTTTAACATATTATAAAGCATGTAAAAGGCGAAACAAGTTATTAACAATTAAATAGTAAACACTCAGATCATGTGAAAGCAAACAAATGCAAGCTACTACGACTCGATATCTGGATCATACTCTTCATATAGAATTTTAAAGGAAGTATGCACTCGTGTTGGTTTCTAAACTCTGCAGAGTCTAGACACAAGGGGTTATCACCCAACCACACACAGGGTTAATCCTCTATTGTCTCGGGCCCAATATGTCCCGAGACTAGGACCTCTTGCCACTCCCACCACATAAACCATTTTGCTCTATGTGAGCATGAACGATTATTAGAGTATAGGATACCCTCCGTTATCTAGACATCTTCTATATCAAGGTATACACTAGACATATATATATATATATATATATATATATATATATATATATATATACATATCACTAGGGGTTTCCCATGAAACTCCCTCACCAACACTGTTCACATGCCTATCCATCACCCAATTCTCATGAAGTTTCACCAACAAATATATCATGTTTCTCATTTCATACTTATCACATGCATACCAACATTCAATCCAACAAAATCATAGCTTATCACCTAATCAACACTTTCATTCAAAACCCATTCAGGCATACACACCAAGCATGGCCACATACTATGAGCAAAGAATTAATTAACACACATATAGAGTCACATCATCCAACACAGCAGTCCCTGTCGCAACATCTCGCCCAGGCGAAAGGGTTCCTTTCGCTCAGGCGACCCCTCCTCGCCTAGGCGAGAGCGAGACAGTGGCCACTACAAGGATCCAGCGGGTTCTCGCTCAGGCAACAACGTCTCGCCTAAGCGAGACTGCGCCTCGCTCAAAAAATAAAAACTAGTCGCCTAGGCGACAACACGAGCTGGAACCCAGGGTGAGTCCCTGCTATTCTCGCTTAGGCGAGGTCACTCGCTCGGGCGAGATTAGCAGGTTCTACACCTGTTGATACATGCATTACCATTTCAACCAAGCATACACACAGGTTTAGAATAGATTCACACCACCACAGACATCAGCCAAGCACTAGACTCACAAAACAGACCATAAATGAGCAAAATAACCTAAGAGCACAAAGTTTCTAGCTTCCCTTACCTTTTTGGGGTACTAACACAGAAAATGGGAACCCAAGCAAGACCAAACAAGTTATGGAGCAACCTACAGAACTGAAAATGAACGCTCACGAAGATGAGAATGGGTATTAGGGGAAACCTACGACAAAACCGAAGTTTTTAACTGGAAAAGAGGAATAAAGCTCAACTTACCTGAGAGCATTAAACAGAGAAGCTAGCTGGAACAACCGGACCTATGCCCTAGCAGAGCTCTAACTGGAATTTTAGAGGTGTTTGAGGGAGGTAGACAGTCTTTGAAAAAAAATGGCACAAGAGAGGGAGTGAGCTACAAGAGTGACAGGGGCTCCCTACAAAGCTGGCCTTGGGCCTGCGAAAGGCCAGACCCAAACACAAAGAGCTGAAAAGAAATGGGACTTATATATATATATATATATATATATATATATATATATATATATATATATATATATATATATATATATATAAAATATCCTGACGTACATACAAGACAGTCTTCCAAATTACAGACCAATTGTACTGAAACTGTTAAAAATAAACACATATGAATTTATATTTTCTATTAAAATCATTCGTTTTTTTATTATCATAAGTGTTTTTCACTTTAGCCCGCGATCAGCGGCGGAGCGGAGCATAAGGAGCGGGGAGGGCATGTCTCCCAATTTTTTTATTTTTTTTTTCAAATTATTTATATATATATATATTAAAATTTTTAAAATTATAAATAATATAATTTAAAAATTGGTGTAAATTAAACTGTGTTTTTTATTTTTTTATTATATAAAATATAACATTTAATGTTGATAAATAATAAAAATAAAAATAAATATAATAAGAAATAAAAGTAGTTATAATTATTCTTTTGTTTTCTGTTCTCATCTAAAAATATGAAATTGCGATTCAAACATTGAAATTAAAATGAGATTAAAAAAATTGAATGACCAATTTGATATTTTTGAAACAGTAACGGTAAGCAAAAGAATAATTAAACTAAACATTTATTAAAATATTTTTTATTTTCTCCTGTCATTGCCTTTTTAATTTTTTCACAAAATTGTACCTCTCTCTCACTCTCGTGTTTTTTTTTAAGAAAAAATGAAGTTAGACACATATTCATTATTTTTGCTCTCATCTCTCATTTGTTTCCTTTATTTCTCGAAAAAAAATGTAATTCTCTCTTGTCTCACTTGATGATGAAATATTAGTTTAATAGTTTTTTAAATTATTATTTTTATCTCATGAGCATTTTGTATGCTCATTTTATATGATTATAATGTATTATGTGTTTTTTTTATAACTGATTTTTAATTGTTACTTAATTATAATATTTTTTTCTTTCTAATAATTATGTCTCTTAATCTTTTATTAAATTATGATAAACTATTTTTTAATATATTTAAAAAAAGTATATCGACGAAGAATAAAATAATAAATTTATTTTGTAAAAATGATAAAAGGGGAGTTATACGTGAAGATGAAAACAAGATAAATTATACTTCTTAACCTTCACATCTTTTAAAACATTATATTAATGATCAAATCTAACAATCCAATTGTTTGATAGAAGAGTAAGTGCTATACTAATGGTCTAATCAAATGATGAAAAAATTATATTACTTTGGTTCCTCCAAAACTTTCGACCAAGATGCACCACTGCCGCAATAGTAGTGGAAATGAAAAGAAAAACATATTATTAAATTAAATTTATTGGTGATAGTGGCGGATCTTGACTACAAAAATTGGAGAGGCCAAAATAATATAATTATTTGATTATTAGATTGGATCATTAGTATAATGCTTCAAAAAATAACTCATCTAACTGAAAAATTTGATCATTAGTACAATACTTCAAAATATGTGAAGTAAAGTATATCTTGTTTTCATCTTCACCAACAACTTCTCTTCTAACACTTTTAAAGAATGAATCTATGATTTTATTCTTCATCAATATACTTTAAAAAAAATTAATATTAAAAAATAATTTATTATAATGAAATTGAGAGTCGTAATTATTAAAGGAAAAATATATTATAATCAATTCACAAAATCGGTTTGAAAAAACACATAATACATTATTTTTTCTTCTATATTCATAAAAAATGAATATACAAAGTTCATGAAATAAAAAAAATGTTAATAACTATTAAACTAATAGTTCATTATCAAGTGAGACAAGAGAGTTACATTTTTTTTTCTTCAAGGAAGAAAGGAAACAAATGACAAATGAGAGCAAAAGTAATTAGTTTGTGTCTAACTTCTTTTTTTCTTCAAAAACAAAAAGAAAACATATGAGGCTGAAAGATTAGTACAAGTTTGTGAAAACCTAAAAAAATAATGAGAAATAAAATAAAAAATATCTTAATAAATATTTGTTTTAATTACTATTTTGGTTTTTGTTTCAAAAAATGTAAGTTGGTCCTCAAGTTGATTTATTCTCAATTTAGTTCCAATTTTGTAGTCGAAATTTGACCTTTTATTTTACAAAATCAGACAAAAAAAATTAAACCTAAATATTTTTACTCTTTATTATATTTAATTTTATATTTTATTATTTATTAACAGTATTATACTTTATAAAAATATTAAAAAGATACACAATTTAAATTTTTATCAACTTTTAAAATACATTACTTATAATTTAAATAAAATTCAAAATTTTAAAAATATATATAATTAAGAAAAATTAAAAGTATATACATAATTAAAAAAAATCAAAAATATTTTGGGGTCCACAGCCCTTCTGCTCCATATATAATCCGTCATTGATTGGCGAGATAAAATGCCTTATAATTGCATATATGAAATTTAGTTTTTGATTTTTTTAAATAATGATTCAAATTCTATATAATTGACGATCCAAGCTTTTAGTATTCAGCTTTTCCTTATAATGCAATCCTAATAACTAGAGAATGACATTCATAATTTATTTCACTAAGAAAAAAGTTGATGCCACATCATTGATTTAACATCTTCACTTACCTCTTACCATAAAGTTATCATAATATATAATTAACATTAATAAACTTTGAGGCAGAGATTGTTTCTGGCGAAGGTATATAGAAGGCTCTTATGCAATAGCTATTTCATTCAAATTTCATATCAATACCTAATCAACAATCCATGCAACATGCCACTTCATAAAAATATATACTTTGTCTTAATTTCCTACCAACAAAATTTCCATGGCAATTATAGATATAATAATATTCACGATATGGATGATATGTGCATGTGACTCGTGCACGTGTCGAAAGCAAACGCCGAAATGCAAGACTTTTGGGTTGATGCCAAAAGTGAGTAAAATACAGCATCATTAACTAATTACTAGTATAAGAAACATCCAAATGGAAAGTATTACTGATAAATCAGATTATTCAATTAATGATACAGTGACCGTTAACTCTTAACAACCAATATCAGTAGTATGAAATTTCCTAAATAAGCCGCATGACCAAATAGAATATATGTTTACCATGGCTCATCAATGTGAATGTTTAGTCAAAATTGCACCCAATTATCTCCGGAGATGTAAGCTTCTACGAAACTTAATTTTCCAACCACATATCCCATGGGATGAAGCCGTATTTATTGACTTTGTTACACCGACGGTGACAGGTAGAAATGAAAGTAGATATAAAAACAAGTTGATTGGATAGGAATAGTGTATATTTGTAACTCAATTTATAATAAAATTATTTATCTGTTATATGTTCGGTTATTCATTGAATACCCGTTCAAAGATATCCATACCATATCCATAGACTTTTTAAAATATGTTAATATTCATGAATACTTCCGAAAATATTTGGAAAAATATATTTTATAAATTTTAAAAATGAAATTTTAAAAAAATTATAAATATTATAAAAATTATAAAATTAAATTAAATATGAATTAAATTTAATATTATAACATATAAATTAAATTTTAATTTTAATTAAATTTGATATAATAAAATATAAATTAAATTTTTATTTTTATAAAATTTAACTTAATAAAATATAATTAAATTTTAATTTTAATTTTTTACCAGTTATGAATATATGTAAGTTTAGATAGTATTTTACTCACACTCGATCCAGTTTATAAGCGAACATTAAAATATCTTTTACCCATAAATAATAAATATCCACTTATACCAATTATTCGGTGAATTTTATCCATCAATACTCGCATACACAACTATTTTTGTCATATTAGCGACAACCAAAACTTTTTTGCTTGTCTACGATGCTTGAGAGAGAGGGCTCCATTTCTATAAAAGCTTCAACCTCATACCCTTTCATTCATCATTATACTCTTTGCTCTGCTTTTGGCTTTGTGCTTGTCCTAAAAAAATTCAATGCCTGATCTTGTGAGGCCAAGACCCATTTCTTTGGATCGTGGTTTCAGAGGTCCTGAAGCAATCACCTTGAATATCCTGTATGTAGTACAAGTACGTAGCGTAGCAATGGAAACCAATCCTCTGCATGCCCTTGTTGCTTTCACTTTCTTTGCACTTCTCGGTTTTATCCAAATAAGGTATCCCCAAAATCCCACCCCATTTCAACTTCATCCAAAGACCACCATGCTCTCCATTGCTACCTTTCTTCTTTATTGCCTGGGCTTCTTGGGCACCCTCATGTTTCCTATTAGGGTTCATCACTTTGACACCCTCATGCACGTCTTTGGTTCACTCTCCTTGATTTCCTTGCTCTTGCTCTTGCTACCCGAAACTTGGGATTCGTTAGGTTTCGTTGTATACAAATTGTGGTTCATCACTCTCTTGCTCTTCATCGTCATCAAAACCCGGTTAAGGGAAATATTGTTGCAGCGTCAACAGATAAGAAGGGTCGTTCGTCCACTGTTGCCAACCACTTCATGGGATTTCAATTACAATGGTGATATATATTGAGATTCCCATAACTCTTTCAGAATATCCTGTGATGTGATATAAATATATCTTTCTATATCTATATTTATAAATCTATCTGTCTATCTATATATATATATATATATATATTTATATTTATTGTAAGAATGTTTTTCCTTTCGTTTAATTGAAATATTCATATTATAGAAGATTATTATTATAATAAAATTATCAAATATCATTTCAGTGATCTTTCTTCTCTCGGTTAACTGCTTCACCCATATATATGTACATCTCAATGATCTATTTGTTCTTTTTAAAGCTGATTCAGTGTCTTGTTGTACTATTTTGATTTCTTAGTGCATGTCTTTGTTGAGTGTTTTGTTGAAAATACATATTGGAAATGGCCGTCCTTTAAAGTTTTTTTTTGTTTTTTTTTGTTAAATATACTTTAGTCTATGAATTTTGATGTCATTTTGAAATTAATTTTTATATGATATATTTTGGTCTTTCAACTTTAAAAATTAATAGATATAGTTATTTTAATTTAATTACATCAATTGTTTTATATATTAATCATATCTTTTAACTGATATTGAAACGAGAATGTGTTAAACGGAGTAAACAACTCAAATATTAACATGAATTACATTTAACAGGTAAAAAAAATTTAATGTAATTGTGTTAAAAGAATCATATCAATTTTTTTTTTGAAATTTAAAAGTTAAAATATATTAAAATTTTGAAAAAAATAACTAATTCTAATTTCACATTAAAATTTAAAATATATCTCACATTTTTTATGTGAAAAATAGATGTCCTCTAAAGTCATGTAACATTTCCATTAATGAGTCTCATGTGAAGGACATAGGAAATTTGATATTGGTTATATCATTTTTTAAAAGTATTTTATGTTGTTGATCTGTTTTATTTTCTGAAATAAAAGTGAAATCAGTTTGCCCTTAAAGAGTCAATTTAGTAATAATGTTGTCAGCTTTTTATTTCATTGAAATATTACATTTAGATTACTAGATATCAGGAAAATTCTTAGAGATATAAGAAAGATTCTTAGAGGAGACATGCCACAAACCGCAGTCCAATGTTAAATTGACCTAAAACAACAACACAAATAAAGACTTAAAAGTCATTTTTACTTCAAAATTATTTAAGAAAACACAAAAAGTCAACATTGGTTGCTTCCACTTTTACATGTTGAGGATGGTTCACGTATGTGACATTCCCAGTTAATATTTGTGTTAACTAAAAAAGGATTAGACTCATGAGATACACTACGAAAGTTACATACACTAATTTGACATTATTTATGTGAATTTTAATTAACAATTATGCTAATTTAGCCAAAAAACCGGTTTAACCAAAATGTTTTGATCCTGAAAAAATATTTAAGGATGCCAAATGTCTCTATCATCTTCACTCACTCCTTTAGAGTAGTATGATACACTCACTCCTGAAAAAATAATTATGACTGTTGTGTGATACATGATTTGGAAACACTTTGAGAAAATTGATTTTATTTGATGTGGGAAAATCAATTTTGATTGATGGAGAAATTAGAAAGAGTTATTTCTTTTTTATGTGAATTTTGTATCTACAATCAATTTTAGAAATTGATTTTGAGTACTTGCAAACAATTTTATTGACCATGAATTGATTTTAGAAATTGATTTTGAGTGTTTCTACAAACGTGCACACACATGTCTAATTGAGACCCTTAACACAAAATTTGAGTTATGTAACCAAACCAATTACTTCAATTTATTTAATCAATTAGATTTGGTCACATTGACAAATATATTAATAATTCATTATTCCTGTTATCAGTGATGATTATAGATATTTCACATGGCTTTTTAATTGTTATATAGTATTACAATTGATTTCAAAAATGAATTTAACCATAAGTATAACCAAACGTGTTATCACTGCTAGAATTTTCATATTATATAAAATTTGTAAGAAAAGACTTTTTTTTATTGTTTAAAAAAAAATTAATTGGTAAATAATTCTTTCGTAGATAATTATTATTTTATAAAATTATAAAATTCGTAAATATTTCCTATAATTTTTTTAAAATGAATATTTTATACAAAATATTTTATAAAAAATTAGTGACAATTTCTTAAATTTTTTATAATAAAATTTGTAAATATTTTTATAAAAAAAAATTAAAACATGGTAGAAAATATTAGTTTTTTTATAGGATGCAGTAAAAAAAACTCATAAATACCGTATGAAGGTGTATTTAAAAAAAGTATATTGTATTTCTTTTTTAACGTCATGGTTGCTTCACTAACTTATACATTACCATTATAGATAGTAAACACGTGCTAAAACTTTTCTAAGGACAAAAAAGTCAATAATATTTTAAAAAATAAAATTTGAAACATATATCAACATAAAAGAATTTTAGAAACCTAATAAGATAACAAATTTAGGGATGAAAAAAATTGAAAAATAAAATCCATTCTATTATTTTCACATTTATTTTTATATGTAAATGTTCAATTTTTATAGTATTTTATTTCCACAAATCATAACGAAATTAAGAAAGTTATCATTATATATTTTATACTACACTACAAACCTATAAATCAAATATCTTTATCTCAATAGTCTTCCTTAAGTTGTTAAATGGCCGGACATTCTCAATTTGTCTAATAATCTTCCAAAATCTTGGTTTGTCACAACTTTGATAAAAATATCAACAAGTTGATCTTTAGATAGAATATTGAAAAATTTACAATATTTTTTATCAATATTTCCCTTAAGAAAAAACTATCAACCTCCACAAGCTTCATATTGGATATGATTGTGAGAATATATATCACAACTTTATTATCACAATACAATTAAATTATTTGCATATGTACATACCTAGATCCTAGAGAAGTAATTTGAGTTGCAAACCTTCACAAAGTCCAAGAATCATTCCTTTAAGTTTAACTTCTACACTAATTTATGCTTCATGCTTCTCCATGTGACAAGGTTACTTCCTACAAATGTGATTTAGAGGTTAATATTCTATCATTAACGATACTTACCCAATCTAAATCAATATAAATCATCACATATTTGTAATTAGAGTTTAGGATTTAGAGTTTAGAGTTTAGCAACTTTTCTGTACCTAAAATCCATTTTGTAACATCCATGTGTTTTTCACCTGGATTGCGCATGAAGCAACTAGCCACATAAAAAGCATTTTCTAAATTTGGTTTGTTGTGTGAGAGATACACCAATCTCTATGTCTATCATATCTCCCCTCTTTATCCTAGTTTTTTTATTTTAAAAATTCAATCCTATTTTTGTTGAAAGAGAAATTACTTGATTTTGATCTTGAAACCTCCATTCCAAGAAAGCGCTTCAAAGGTCCAAGATCTTTCATGTCTAATTCCTTCTCCAGGTACTCTTTTAGTGTCTTGCATCCGGCTTTATCATCTTTTGTAATTATCATATCATAAAAATAAGCATTCAAAATTGTAATATTTATTTATTTTCTTTAGAAACAAGTTATGATTTTGTTAGTTATGATTGTGGTGATTGTTTTAGTTTATATAATAACTTTTTCAACTTACACTCCTTTTTGTTTTGAGTATCCAAATCCCACATCTTTCAAGTACTAAACTTCTTTAGACAACTCTACATGTAAGAAGATATTTTTCACATCAAATTGTTGTAAAGACCAATCAAGGTTTACAACTAGAGACAACAATACTAATTGTGCTACTTTTGGTTAGAGGAGCAAAAGTTTCAATGTAACTTATTCCATATGCTTGTCTATATCGCTTTGCCACTAATACATTACTTTGGTTTATCTCAATTGCATCATTTGCATTAAAATTTACAACACACATTCATCGACATCTTACTAGTTTCTTTCCATCTAGACAATTTACCAAATCTCAGGTTTTATTCCTTTGCAAGGATCTCATTTCCTCATTTATAACATCATTCCACCTAGAGTCAACTAAAACTTTCTACACACTATAAGGAATAAATACAATTGAAATTTACTTAGAAATGCAATATTTGAATTAGAGAAACTTTGGTTACAAGCATAATTACTCATAGGGCATTTCAATTATACGAGACAATTTATTTCTTTTATGCTTATATAAGTGAACATAAGTAACATAACAACTTTGTGTATGAATCCAAAAATTTTGGGACTTAATATTGTGTTTGTGAGTGATTGACAAGGTGTTTTATAATCAAGAGACTTAGACAATGTTCAATTAATAGATTATTTTACATATGTGAGAGCTTATCTCCAATATAATATTGGCATGTGAGCTCTAATTAGTGCAATTCGGACCACCTAAGATAAATATGACTTTTTATCCTGCCACTCCATTTTGGTGTGGAGTACACAAAATCTGTGATGAACAATTCCTTTCAGACTTAATACCTCTTTTGGTCTTAATAGATTTTTCTTCTTACAAAAACACAAATTAATTAATCTGCCTAGTCATTGTCTTCTAATGATGTTAATGTTAATCTAAGAGAATTGACCACATTGACTCCTTTTAATAAATATTGGAACCATATTGAATAAAAAAATTGAAGAAAAACATTGAACAATTACTAGAAATACTTGGACTGAAAAAGTATCAAGTGTTCCCTCTACTATTAAAAAATGTTAAACTTCGGATAGCATATATTATCCTCCATTGTTAATAGTACTTGAACTTGTGCTTTGTAATCTTAATCATTTTGCAAAATTTTTAAAATAGTCATACAACATCACTTTTAGACTTTATCAAACATAACCAAGTATTTTGAGCAATAATCAATAAACCTTACAAGTCACATTGAGTCACCCTACATTGTAACCTTGGATGGACCCATACATAAGAGTGAATGATCATAAAAGGAAGACAATTTTTAGTTGAAAGTAAAAGAAAATAAGTTTTGTGACTCTTTACATGCTCACAAACATCACAGTACAAAGTTTAAGTGTTTATTTGATAAAATAGACTTGGAAAGAATTTCTCTATGTAACCAAAAATGCATGTCATAAACACCTATAACTCATCACTTCCATCATAAAAACTTCTAACAAAGCATTCCAATGTTAAGGGTGGTGTGTTAGCAAAGATAATTTTCATGATTTTTAGCTTCAAAACATTAGCCATCATTTTTTCACTTTTTAGTTTTGAGCATGTCATTTTTTATATTTCACATTTTCTCTTAAAAAATGTGAAATATTGGATGCTTACCTTAAAAGGCTTCACCTTCCTACATATAGGACAATTTTTCACTCTCTATATTATGTGTATTTTCATTATTTTTGATCACATATATCATAATGATATTCATTAAGGATGCATACCTTAAAAGGTGTATTCATATTAAAGTACCACAGAAATTAATTTCTTTGGTCATCTCTCCAATTAAGATCTCCAAAAATTTAGAAAATAAAATTAAAAATAAAATTCATTTTATAATTTTTATTCGCGTATTTTTCTATAGAGATGTTATGTTCTTATAACATTTTAATCCTGCAAACATTATCTAAACAACATTTGATTATATAATATTTTCTACAAGTTTACTAACTAATCAAATATTTCGTATCATCAGAAAATAAACACAAATCAAAAGAAAGGCTTATTATTATTATTAATTAATTAATTAATTATAAGAAATCAAAAATGGTCTAGCCAATTTGTTATAATTTTTAGGGTCCCGAATTGGGTTTTTTTAAAGTATGCACACTGGTCCAAAAATTTTCAGAGTAGAAATGGGTCAAAAAATAACAGACCCATTTGTATGGGCTTAAACAGACTAGGGTTTTGTGGACCGCTCTGCATCTAACATATGATTAACAATTCAATAAATGCCGCACTTTAAGATTATAAATTATAAGGGAAAACATACAAATCTAAAAATATAAAACAAAAATACTAATCCAACAAGAATTGAAATAACATTTAAGAATAAAATTGTGTATTATTCTTCGAAGGGATAAAAAAATATAAATTACAACGGTTTATAAGAGATCACAATTAATAACTTGAGTTTTTTTAATGAAAAAGTTGCATGAAATATATATTTAATAATCAAATGTTGTTTAAAAGGCTTAATTATATACTAATTACATCAACCTTTCCAGTTTACAGGAATGAATTAGTAATTACAATATATGCAGGTTAGTAAAATGTATATAGGTAAAAAAATTGCTAATAACTGTTGAATTAAATTTAGTTTCACGTGTAATAATCCAATATAGACATCATCTTAAAGATGTTACTTTGTTTCTAAAATTATTTTCTTTTATTTTATGTATTTAGAAATTATTATTTTTAATAATTATTTAAAAAAAATTCTAAAAACTTATGTATTAATCTGTGGCAATGAGAATGATTCAACTACCAGTTTTGGTCCAACCTAACGTGCAAATCAGAAAATGAATTTGCATTAGTTGGCCAAATTATTAAGCCAATCACTTAAAACTATAATAAACACAAAACAAACAAAAAATAATTGTATTAATCATGCACACAATGAGTGAACATTTTGACGTTATTATTGTGTCATAAACAACGTGAGAATTTAACATTTTCTTCTTCTATAATTGCAATATGTTTGCTAGAAAGTGAAATAACAAGTACTAATTATAATTAGCCTATGTCATTGAATCCCAAAAGCAAGAAGAATAATTTGACTCTATAGATCTCCATTTATTTTACCTATGTACGAATATGCATCGTATACAAATTCTTAAGTTTTTATTTACCAATACTTTCTCCCCACATAACACAAATATTCTTGAGAGATAATCGTAATTGAATTTCATAAAATTATTATAAGATACAAACGTAATATTTTTAATCTGATAAAATCACGAGTATTATACATTTTCTTTGTCTGCTTATACCATTTCTATTGAACTCAACTGAAAATTAGAGAAAGTTGTTATAATTTAAAACAAACAAGCTCAAACTTTTTTTACAAGTTTCCATATCAGTAATATATTATTCAAAAGTCAAAAAATAATATGCTATTCAAAACCCAACTTAGTTATGAATCTCAAATTTAATATTTTAAGTCTCCAAAAGTTTTTTACCTCCACTTAAAACGCTTAATGACCAACACCAACCAGTTGTTGAATATTCACTAGACAATATAGCCTTCACTCTTGGTGTTCAAATTAAAGAGCTGCAGTTGAGAAGCATGTCTTAAACATTAAAGCCTCCCAGAACGTGCCTCCCAAAACTTGCCTCCCAAAACTTGCATCAGGCAGATAGAGAAAACAAGAATGACACAAAATCAATCGAATTTAATCATCCCAACACACAAAGCAAAGAAACCCTAATAGGAAAAACCCAAAACTAAGGAAGAGAGGTACAAGAAGTTACTGGGAATTGAAAATGGAAATCAAAACCTCTTTGCTCCCCTTGTTGGCTCGTGGGGTGACTGGAACGGAGAAGCTAGAGTGTTGCTGGAAGGGGCTTTGAAGGTGAGCGTAGAGGCGGTGCTCTCAGACCAATGCGGTGTGCGATAGGTCGTGGAACAGTGCATAATGACTTGAAGAAACCTTTACCATGAATGCAGAAGCAAACTCACAGACATTGTTTATGGTAGATTGGGGAACGAGCTCGCCTTCACCGAACCCCCGATTCTGCTTAACAAATTCCAAACCTTCTCACACTCAGTAAAAAAGAGACGCAAAACATTGAGAAATGATACAATGGTTGTGGCACTCACTGTGTTGTAGAAGAGGAGGACAACGAGTTTATGTTAGAAAAACAAAATGGTAGAGGCAAAATGAAATTGAGAAAGGGAAAACGTTACCACAAAATATAACCTAATTAAAGATTTGTTTTTATTTATTTAAGAGATGTATGTGTGGGCCAGCCGATGCCAATTATTGAATCCATATGCGTCGACCAACCGACTATTGATTTTTAGATTATGTGTCGGCCAAGCCGACACCTTTTGCATTCTATTATGACTGATGCCATTTTTGAAAGTTAAACGATGACATTATTGTTGTGTTATACGGGTTAATTTTTCATTTTTGGACACGTGACCTATTTTTAAATGGAGAATTAAGTGTCATGTGCGTTGATTGATGAATGGGTTATGCTGGAAAAATGGAGGTCACCTATTATATGATTTTTGAGTATAAATACTTAAAATATGGATAAAATGGAGGTGAAGTTAAGTTTGAAGCTTTGAATTTGTGCGAGAATTAGGAAGAAAAATAAATCTTAAATGTTTAGGAGCTCAATATTTTTTACTATATTTATATTGTTTAAAATACATTTTAATGAGTCAAAAAATAATAATATATACAAATAATTCTGAATCTCTATTTCTTAGTAATCTAAAACTTTCACATTATTGAACAATGATAAAAAGTAAATATGTTGCTTTATTTAATATTCGCCGTATTTATATTTTTAAAGAAATATTTATCTTGACATCTTTACGAGTGATTTGTCTTTCCCATCACATTTATTATTAACACGTATCATTTTGTAGAGTTTTTAAATTTAAAAAAAAATTAAATCTTTTTTTTATTTTTATTAAATAGAATTTAAACTGTCACGTGTTATTTTATGGTTGTGACATGTGTCAATTTGAGATTTTTTATTTTAAAAAAAATAATGCTACATGGCAGGTTACGATTGTGCCACGTGTCAAGCTAACATTTGTTGTTTTCAACTTAGTCCTCTATTTGAATTTTTGATTTAATTTAGTCTTCAATTTTTTAAAATGATTCAATTTTGTCCTCTCCAATTTGAGACCAAATTAATAATTAAGCTTAATTACAATTTATATATTCATGTTAAAATATTTTTTTATCATTTATACATCAAATCACTTCCTAAATACTCATGTTATTTTATTTCTTACATTTTTCACTTGTAATTTTTTATACTTGAAATTTTGTACACATGTAAAAAAAATAATTTGAATAGTTAGATAAAGTAATTTGATCTATAAATATAATAAAAATGATTTTAACATGTATGTATAAGTTGTAATTAAGTTTAATTACTAATTTGGTCTCAAATTAGAGAGGACAAAATTGAATCATTTTAAAAAATTGGAGGATTAAATTGAATCAAAGGAGAGACTAAATTGAAAACAACCAATGTTAGTTTGACACGTAGTACAATCGTGACCTCACTTTTTTTTAATTAAATTAATTTTTTTATCATATTGACATGTGACACAACCATGACGTGACACGTGGCAGCTTAATTTCTTTTTAAAATATAATAAATAAAAATTAAAAAATCAAAAATTCCACAAAATGACACGTGGCATGTACGAAGACGGTGTTAACGTCAACTTAACAACAGAGACCAAATTGAACCTTTTTAAATAATTATAAAAACCAAATTGAACCAAAAAATAATAAGAAAATAAATTAAACCAACAAATTAGAAAACCGAATTAATAATTAAGCCTACGTTTTAAAACGGGCATATTTCTTCTTAATTATGTGATTCAGGATTTAAAGTTAGAGAATATTATTTTAGGTTTGGAATAAATCACCTTAAGAAGTACTCTTTACTGAATCGGGTAATATAGTATTTTTTTTTCTACAATTTTAATTTTATTATCAAGTATTTGGCGTGCTTTTATTTTATTATTTTCTAGTTATCATTAATATTATTATTGGAATTGGCTTTAACTGATAATTTTTTTTTTGTCAATTAGGTTTATAGAAAGAGGAGAATTTTGAAGTTCTTAATATTCTACTACATATTTTAATCCCAACAATATTTTTTTCAAGAGTTTTTATTTTGTACGAAGAAGATAGAGAAAAGCACATGAATAAAATTGATGAAAAATGTGCTTCTAATTAATATAAATATTAAAAAGTATATATCTAGGTACATTTGTCGGTCGAGTGATGATGATAATAGACAGATACGCATGCTCAAGCATTTATGGACCACCTTCAACCTGCAACGTTGCCATATCAATATCACATAACAATATAAACATTGCTATCTTTTCATAAATCATTTAAACACTTTTCACAAATTATGAATCAACTTTATTTTAGATAAATGTTGAGTTTAATCAAGAAACTCAAATTATTTCTTCTTAGTCTTAGTTGGATCTAATTTAAATGAAAATAAATTCCTATCAAAATTTAAAATTAAAAACGTAATAAATATGATGATATTTTAATCCATCATACACACCCCTAATTAAGATAACAAGCAGTTAGCATATTAATTATTTATTGATATTACTTCCATATATAACTAGTTTAAGTAGATTTTTTTAAATACTTATATTGATTGTGTTTAAAATAAATTATAAGTTGTATTTTGGTGTATAACATGAACTTGCTTAAAAATTAGTTAGGTTAAATTTGTCATCGAATATCCAACATAAAATAAATACTATAAAAAACAGTTGATTTGTAAGATCTCTTTAATATCACGTTCTCTATCTTTTAATTTATATACTTTTAGTTATTATTATTTAATTAATACTGGTGTTTATTATATTTCAATAATCTGCAAACAAATATTTTGATTAAAAAGTAAAAAAGCGTTCAAGCAAAAAAAAATCTAAGTTTGTCTATTTGGTAAAAGTAAGAATTTGTTTTCTTTTAACCAAATTCTCTGGCTTCTGTTTCTTCAAATCACATCCACACAAATTATACATTTTTTTTATGCTTTTTGAAAAAAAATTCAAAGTTTTCTGTAATGTTCTAGAATTTACTTTGACATTCTTTCCTTTTAATGTTGTTTATGGGAATAGAAATTTTGCATAAATAGCTTTTGAACGACGCAAAAGGACTCTTAACTGAAGTTCTTGGAATGGAAGATGAGTTGTTGGAAAATTCATTATTTTATCTTTTAACCAATGGAAAGTGTCAAAGGCTAAAAAGAAAAGCCTGGTATAATATGACAAATTTATGTTATTTAATATTTATTAATAACTTTCAATTTAAACTGCAGATATTTTCTACTATTTTTCTTTCAGTTCTTTCTAAACTTAATTTGACTAGTAAACACTCTGATTAACTAGCATGATCGATTGATCATGGTATAGAATTCTAATTCTAGAAATATACAAGCAAATTAAATATTCAAAATGTTTTTTTTTATAATCTGTAATAATTTACCACATATTTAAAAATATTTTAATATTTTAAATATTCAAAATATTTTAAAAAGTTAAAAAAAATGAATATCATATTTTACCAAATTTTTATTACATATCCTTGAAGAAAATGATGAAGGTAGGGGTGGCTAAGCTTGGAGGCTTCACCAGCAAGTCAAAATCTCACCTGCTATTACTTTTATATTTCTTTCTCTTTTCTTTTTCAAGGGCCTACAACTTTCCACAACAACAATCAAATACTGTCCTCTTTAAATTCACATTTTTTTTATATTTTTATTTTTATGGACATCAAATAACTGACACATCATTCTTTTAGATTTTGTAAATATTTATAAACAGATAAATACTATAATTTTCTTGTAGGTGTAAACTTGTACGACAATTTACTATCGAAGTATCAAATTGAGTTTAGGAACGACAACATTATATATTTCAGTTTTTTTTATTAACAAAAATTAAATTAAATTATGTCTCTTTTAATATGGTTTCCTGAACATTCTTAAATTTTCAGTTAATCAAATTAATCTTACTGAAATTACCTGACGGTTCTAGTATTTTAAATTGAAAAATCATTAATAAAAAGAGAACTTTACTTAGTAAATAGTTTTAGACACACACACATATATATATTAACATGCAATGTAATTCAGAAGACCGAATAATTACCTATATTTCTTTTAGTTTATGTCTGAATCTCTAATTTGTTTAACGGTGATTATGTCATGTTGGTTTCATTACAAATATGTTTTACCAAAAAAACATGCTAATTAATTATCAATATATTGCAATATCATATAGTTTTAGGATTAAAGGTTTATTTGACAATACTTTTTTGATTTGGACGAAATACTCGATGAGTTATCCAATAAATACTAATTACTTTTTTCACTTTAAAGTTTTAAGATTTTCTAAGTTAAAATATTTTTTATTTTATTTTTATACTCAATTAAATTTTAAGTTAATAATAAATTTCCATATTTTGGTGGTATATTAAGTCTTTCAAAATTATATAGTTGAAAAGTTTAATTTTTGTATTAAATGAATATTTTGCTTAATTGTCGTAAGAAAATATTTTATAATTTTATAATTTAATTTCACTTATGTCACATTTTTCATCATCCAATATCAACACCACACCTACTCATTCTCTCTTTTTACAATTTAACAATAATAAATTTTTAACCTCATCCTCGATATTTTAAATAAAAAAATTTATGATGATCTCTTAATGAGAACCAATAAAATAAGTTTTCAAAAAAAGGTCAGATCCTTCAATGACATCATTGCACAAGTCAACAATAAGTGAAATCGTGCTTGAATAATGTGATTCTTCTTAAAATTTAAAGCATTCAAAATGTTGTCACATTTTTTATCTTAGTGCTATAAAAAACTACGTGAAAGAATTGAATTCGAGTCTCACACGCATTACAATAGGTAGACATTATAAAAACATGAAGAAGATGAAGACTAAATTGAAAAATGAGAAAGTGAAAGATCATAAAACTTCAACATGGTTCGGAGGTTGGGAAGAAGAAGTCCAATGAGAACATTATCTTTTACACTAATGTGTGACAAAGAGAAATAAATTACAATAGTCGAAGATAAAATTTCATAAAATTCATTTTCAAACATAGTTATCAAGGTGGGAGGAAGTAATACACAAAAAGCATTATCCACTACAATATGGTGAGATGCGTCAAAGAAAAATAATTCACAATAGTCAAAGATATGATTCCATAAATCAATTAAAATTTAATCAAAATAATAAAGATTTTCTTCATATATATATATATAATTATCAAATTATAAAATAATAAACGATATAAAATAAGGTGACAATGGTATAACATCCACATCACCTGATTAACAAAGAAAATTAAACTACTAAAAATTATATTTTGTTTATACAATCACAATTTAAGAGGAATTCTACTTAAAACTCAACTAAACCTAATTTTGTTTGTATGTAATCTTCATGAAATATTAAATTGTAACGTTAAATGTTTTAATTTAAACTTTGTAAAAATTTAAAATTAGCTAAATAAATACTAAAAGTAACATAACTAATTATGTTTATAAAACTAAAATATGTAATAATAGATGATTAATAAGAAATATATTAAAATATAATAAATAATATAAAAAGTTAAATAAACTACAAGTAAACCATTAATGAAAATAAGTCATAGTTTATAAACTAATAATTTTAAAAACAAATTAATTACTGTTTGAATACTATATTGAAAATTTTAATTTTACTCATACGAATTGTAAAATACTTTAACTATTGATATTAAAATATATACTCAAAGATTTCTTAAACATTTGATCTGGGAATGAGAAATAAAAGAATTTGGTCTTTACTTCTGATAAGTATGATTCATTTGGTCCCGAGATCCACAGCATTCATTTGCATCTTTCCTCTCTCTCACCAATCTATCACTATCTTCCTCTCATTTTCTGTTATCATCATCATTTCTTATGATTTTAAGTTTTTTTTTTTTCAATTTTTTTTCTTTTCTTTTTCACCAATTACATTAAATTACAAATTATCAAAAAGTTTACAACGTCAGAAAGGACTACACATCATTTTACACCTGCTCTATAAAAACAACCACATTCATATAAATACTTCTTCAACTGGTCTCATCTTTCGTTCTCTGACACTTGTTTCTCCAAACCTACCTTTCCATCTTTTCCATCAGACCATTATTAGATACCCTCTTCACCACTCTCTGCATCTGCACATTTTTTTTTCTCTCCTTCTCTTAAAAATATTAGCTTTTCTCTCTTCTTTGGTCTGCACAAAATTGCATAGTTTTAAAAAAAATGAAGGTATGTTTCACACTGGCCAAGTTTGGTTCTTTTCTGCTCTTCTTTATTTTGCTTATTCGTTTTCTAAAAATGGTTAATTTTCTCCTCTTAACTTTTGACTCAGAACTTAATTCATTGTTGATTCTCCATGAGCTTTATGCCTTCCCCCTTTTTCCCTTTTTTCTTTTCACAACCTCTGTTTTATCCCCTTTTTCTCCAGATTCAAAGATCTGGGTGACCTTAAATGATTTTTGATACTGTCTTCGTCAGAATCCTGTATTTGAATTTAGTTTGGAAATCTGGGTCTGGTTTAGATCACATGTTTTCTTATGTATAATAAGCTTTTTGCTTGATACAGAAACTTTTGTTTCAAGTGTTTCACATTTATTTTTGTTTGTTCAAGAAACATTCTTTCAGTGATTCATTATAATAGAATATGGGCTGAAACAATTTATTATTTTGGTTACAGAAGTTTGTACTCAAGTTGGATTTGCATGATGACAAGGAAAAGCAGAAGGCCTTGAAAACAGTTTCAACTCTTTCAGGTACTAAATAGTATTTTTGTTGTTGTTGTTGATGATGTTGTTCACTTTGCTTGTTTTGTTTTGGATGTTCCTCCACTATTTTTTTATTATTTTAAATTATCATTCTATCATCTTGAAAAATGGATTATTTCGAATCAGTCAACAGGACAGTGGTAGAAGGCTGCACGTCTCTTATTATACTGGTGTCTTTTGTATCTAGAGTGCTTTAATATTTAATTTTATTGGTTTTGAATGAAACATAACAAAAAGCTATAGAGAAAATACTAATAGTAAGATGTCTATGTTCTTAAATTTGTCATGTATATTTAATTATTCTAACTAGTTTATATTAAGCATAAATATCTTATATTCTGGTATTCTGTAAAAGAATGGTGCCTTTTGGGACCAATTGGAAGTTATTCATTATTTTCTGACATCTTACCTATAAACATAAACACTAAGATGTTCCACCTAATTCTCAACAAAACATGTTTAATGCAAAGCATTGGTCTAAAATTACTTGATATTGATATGGCATAACATTAAACTTCATTTTCTGTAGTTGTTTGGAATCGATCATTGATCATCTAGGTAATAGCTGTTTAACAAATTCTCCACAGGCTATGTTAAACCAGAATTGCAATGACTTTTCGAAACTTTTTTGTGAACAGAACTTTTCTATACAGCACAAGGAAACATTTATCTATATATTTGCATCAAGCAATTTGTATTATAGTTTGTATTGAATTCCTGTCAAAGATTGTTAGTTTTGGCTTGACCATTTGGCATCTTTCACATTTGATGTTTCTACCTTTTGAGAGAAACATTTGTTGTGCTTGTGAAGTTATGTTTTGAATGAAAAAAGTGGTAATGATGAGGTTGTGCAACATGTTAGGAATTGATGCCATTGCCATGAACATGAAGGAGAAGAAGTTAACAGTCATAGGAACAGTAGATCCGGTGAGTGTTGTGAGCAAACTGAGGAAATACTGGCAGACAGACATAGTGGAAGTAGGACCAGTGAAGGAGCCAGAGAAGAAAGAGGATGCAAAGAAAGGAGAGGCGAAGAAGGAGGGAGAGAAGAAAGAGGAGCAGAAGAAGGAGGGAGAGAAGAAAGAAGAAGGAAAAAAAGATGAAAAGAAGGAAGATGAGAAAAAGAAAGAGCCACTCCCAGATCCTGTTTTGGAATGGGTCAAGGCTCAAAGAGCAGCATATAACCCCTACATGACCACACACTACTATGCTCCGAGCATAGAAGAGAATCCCAATGCATGTGTCATTTGTTGAAAGAAAGGAAAATTTGGATGCAATTTAATAGGTGGGTTTGGGGTTGCTCTTCTGTTAGAACTTGAAATTTTCATTTGATCAAACTTCAATTCTGATCGAATAAGCAATATCAGAAACACCTAGAGAACTGTATGTAAGTTTTGTCAAGTGTTAATTAAATAGTATAATCTGTCCAGACACAAGGGAAGGACACACTTCTTCATCATGGTAATGGATTCAATTCTCTTTCACTCCAATATGAGTCATTGCCAAGAGTACAGGAAACTCCTTGTATATAACATGGTGATGTCTTGTTGAGCTATTGAGAAGTTTTCAATGTGTAGAGAAGAAGGAATAAAATTTTTGGGATGTAATTTAAGTATACTTTATGTGAATGTATCACTATCCATTACATTAATATAGCGTGTGTGGTTGTCTGAGATGTGATTTGAAAAATATTGTTTGTGGGGTTGGGTGAGGGGGAAGCAGCCCCAACCCAGAATCTATTGGCACATCCTCAACCACTCCAAACCATAAAGATAATGTCTTTTCTTGTTAGACAGCAGCATTGTCATGTCTTTCTTCTTGTGGGGCATGGTGGCTCAAAAGCATATGCATAGTACCCCATTATTGAGATTCTTTTTTCGTCTTTCTCTTCATTGCGTGTTATCATAGTTCCTCTCACTCTTTACATATGTAAAAATCATCGATATTCGGATTCTGATTAACCTCTGCATAACGAGATTGTTGTTACCTTGTTTCACGGCAATTGATTCAGAGAAAGAAAAACAAAAAAATGGAAATTTGTGGGGTTGGTCTGTCTCATTGGTTACCTTGATGCATGATTGAAGGGGTCATAAATCATGAATCATGATCCAAGTGCACTATTAGCTGCTCATAATTGCTAGCATATTTTTTTTTCCTAATGGTGTTGATGAGCTAATTGACCTTCATTGTTGGGTCTTATCTTGTGAGAAGTACTAAACTTTTATATATTAAAGTTTTGGGTACTTATGAGTTGTTTTATTATTTTGGAAAATCTGTTGATGCACGTGTATCAGATTTTCGTTTTCTAATACACTACTTAGTGGAATATGATTAAAGGGGTTTCATCACCTCACTATCAATAACTTTTTCTTTCTTATTCTCACCAAAGACACAGCACAAAACTTCAACTTTAGGTGTGAGGTTTATACCTTGTAGAGTTTCTATGTGGGCTGCTGAATAAAGAGTAGTGATGAATGCTCCTTTTATTTTGGGAAAGATTGAGTGAATAGACGAAAAGATAGAGAAAAACAGAGAGAAAGTAAGAAGTCTTATTAAGTGGTGTGATAAAAAAAGAGCAACTGAATGTTTATTTAATTTTTTCTAACAAAAGAAAAAATTTGGATTTGATGGTACACAACTAAGTAATACACCTTTGAAACTATTTTAACCATATATTTAAAGCCAGTGACATGAGAATCTGAGACAAGTCAGAAAGACCAATTTAGGAAGATAAAAAAATTAAGTAAGGGGAAATAGTGAAAAGAAAATTGCGAATAAATGAACAAAATAATTAGTAAAAAATAATATTTTATTAGTGTTAAAATCATTTGTAGAATTTATATTGTTACTCATTAAATTGATTAGTAAATATATTTACAAATTTTCAATAATAAAAATTTGGTGAGTATATATAACATAATATATGCATCAATGTAATACAAGAAAATTATTAAAAACAATTAATTTAGTGAAAAAATATAATTAGTTATTATATTAATTAAATTAAATATTAATTTATAAACTAAAAATTATTGGTATATAAAATAATTTTAATTATTAATAAAAAATTATAATTACTTTATAAATAAGAGTTTAAATTAATTTTTAACATTAACTACTCAATAGTATTATATTCTAAATTAGTATAGTATTATATTCTAAATTAGTCTTTAGTTAATGATAAAAAATTTGATATTTATAAATTTTAATTTATAGAATAGTTTCTGACTTAATTAATATAATGAAAATTTTTATAAATATCAAATAGTGAAAATTAGAATATTTATAAATTATCTTCTCTCGTCTGTGTATAAGATTGTTAGTCTGTGTATAAGATTGTTATGAACGACTTTTTTTTTATTATTATTAAAATATTGAATGCAACCTTCATTGAACTCAAATCTACATTAACTATTTAACCTATAATATAATCTTGCATCCAACCAATGGTGATATAGAGTAGTGGTACAGTGAGAACTAAGCAACTATTTACTTAATTATTTGTTAAGATATTATTAATTTATTTAAATATCACCATCCTCATCATTATTATTATTATAAAAAAGTTGTTAATTAGTTATATAGGAAAATCGGGTTGTTAAACCATCATTTTTGTTAAAATAACGTAAAATGTCTAATAAGTTAAAAATAAAAAATAAGTTAAAAATAAAAAATGTTCATTATAAATGAGTATACTTCCTTCTCATTTTCATTTTGTTTACCATTTAAGGATGTAACAAATTTTTTTTTCTTCTTTATTTAAAAAACACATAATTCTTTAAATGTATAAAAAAAAAAAAAAACTACATGGCATATGAGGCTCGCAAGAAAATTAATGCACCTGTATATGTAAAACTCAACTACAAATTTGTTAAATAACTTTATTTTGGTTAAAATTTTGTTTTAACATAGAAATTAAACTGGTCAAGTAGATATGTATATTTTCTTAAATGAAACAAAATAACCATCCATTAAAAGTATGTAACACTTCTTTGTTCTTCCTCCTATTAAAAGCCAAATTATGTAAGAAACTATGAACTATAAAAAACAAATATATATATATATATATATATATGTTAGGTAATTTTGTCACTGATGATGATATTGTCCATTGATTAGGTGTTGTCGTTTGTGATTTATCTTCGTCAGCATATATCGTTCCAAATTCCAACATGGTATACAAGCTCTACCTGCAAATCAAACTCATCACAACAATGCTTATCAAAAAGAAAAACAGTGATCACAAACATTTAACATATCATGCAAAGTTCAAAACGATGAAAACAATTAATATAAAGGAAAAGAAAATAAAAAGCAGATACGATAACAACAATAAACAGTAACACAGCATAAATGAAAATCATTCATGGAAAAAAGCCTGAGGGATTGATTGTTCTACAAGTTTTCTGCTTCCAAATTCAAAGTGAATTTATGTTCTGTCGGGCCTTTTCTTTTTTGGTTTAAATCAAGGTACACGCTAGTGTCGAAAAAGCATGTTGTCACTGTTGAAAATACGTGCAAGATATAAATGCAACTAACTTCCAAATACAAGCGTCAAAGAACATGCACAAACACGTAGGATTCTTATCCTTAAATTATAAAGGACGGTGTTTCCTATATTTATCATAGTACAGTACCAGTTTTTACTTTTTCAATGTTTTGGTTGACTCCAAGTCAATGCATATTAATAACATTAATTCAAACTAAAATGCTGCAATGTTTCATTCATATTTGTCAGTGATTTGCTTCATCCCTTTCACCCCAACTCTCTGAATTTCTTCCTGTGAGCCATAACAATACTAATGAACCTCTCGAAAATGATAATATATATAAATTAGTGATTGACTAAACCTAAAAGAGACTTAATTAATTGAATATATTAGTTTATGGTTGGATTAATGCGATGTTATGGGTCAGAAAATCTTTGTTCATCACTGAGGTAGTCGATGCCAGCTATAAGGGAGACTAGTGGCTGAGATAATTTTCATTTTCTTCGTTAAACCCTGACGCTACGTAGGTTCAGAGAAACATGGCAGAGAAAAAAAGTGCTAAAAGGTTTTCTTCTGTGATTTGGCTGAAGGCGAGAAAGAGAAGAAAAATGGGAAAATGACCTCTAGTTTGTTTATTAGCAGGGGATGAATTTGCGAAGGAAAGTAATATCTATTTTAAATTTAAACCGTTTTTATTAAATTTGTATAAATTTCTAATTTCTAGTAGTCATAATATTTAACTGATTATTTAATCAAATAAAATATTTGATTTATCTTAACACTACATTCAAATTGGTGTATGAATATATGAGATATTTTCGACTTGAATAAAGATTTATTAAATGTTCTTCTTACCACTTCTTTAGTAAGGACATCAACCAATTATAATTCAAATCTTACAAAAGGTGCAATAAATGATTTCAGCTTCAAATTTCTCTTTAATTAAATATCTATCGATTTCAACATGTTTTATTCTATTAAATAAGATTATCAGCAATTGCTATAATCGAATTATCGTCATAATACAAATCTTTTAGATTGTTTTTAATTTAAAACTCAAAATCTGATGGACCGTTTCGTACACACAACCCAAAACCCTTACCCACTCTCTGGACACCACGTCGGTTTTCATTTAACATTGGTTCAATGCGGTTCTGTTTTGAGCTTTTTATGCAAAATATTTGGTGCCATACGTTTGGATTCACTGATTAGGTTTGATTAGATGATAAGAATTTTTGATGGAAACAATGAAACTGTGGATCTTTGATTCGGTTATGAGGTCTTTTTTTAGTATGAGCTATTGAAATGGAGAACTGCAGTTACTAGTTACTAGTACAGTTGTTGGTTTTTTTTTTTTTTTTTTTTTTTTTTTTTTTTAAACAGCATTGTTTTGAATATGTAATCGTAAAAATAGGATGGGTTGAAATTTATTTTGTAAAATAGGATGAATATGTTAGGTTTCATGACGACTTTCAGACTAAAGTTATCGTGTGACTTGTTTTATTTCTTTTTTTACAAAAAAGAAGTCATTAGAACTCTTTCAGATTTTCGTATTTAAAAATAAATAAATACAGAACTGAAATAGTCATGTGTCTTGATGACTTTAGTATTGATATCATGAATTCTGACAACTTTAGTACTGAAATCGTGGTGAATACTGACGATTTCAGTTTTTTAATATACAAAAATCAGTAGAAGTTCTGACAACTTCACTTTTTAAAAAAAAAATGGTCAAGCGAACCTATTTTATGATTATGGATTCAAAAGAATCCTGTTTTAAAAAAAAAAAAACCTATGTTGAAAATGCAATTTGTTCTTGAGACTTGAATTATTGGGTTATAATTTACTTAGATTTGTATTAGGATTGATGAGTTAAAGTGAGTACTGTTTGTGTGGCAGAAGTTGGTCGTGAAAGGGGTTTGGGTGTGAATCACATTGGCATGGGTCTAATTTCATAATTGCTTTTGTTGGGACTCTGTGTTGTCGTTAATTAGTGACAGAGGTTAGCCCATATTTTTGCTGTATGAATCGACTCCGAAAGCTTCATGGCTATAAGATTTCATTATACATGGGATGGATTCAGATTTGATGGCAATGTTTAGAGTCGTTTTTTTTTTAATTTTTCTATGGTATAACATAAACATGGTATCTTTTTAATCTCATCTAGTGATGAGGCAAATTTGATATACTTAGTATTTAGAGTCTTAGGTTTGTCTTTAACACTGTTCTGGTCTGAACTTTTGATGCAATATGTTTGATTCTGGAAGTGGGGGCTCCTAATTTATTTTGCAGATGTGGTTCTGAGTAGAACTTGAAAAATATTGTTGTTTCTGGATTGAATGCATATGTTAGTGCATTTAATATCCCGGAGGTTTTATAGTATAATATTAATGCATTTAGTTGTATATGTGATTGAAATTTGTATGGGTGAGTTAACATTACATGATGCGGGTCCCACTTTAAATTTAATATTAGGTTTATGTGATTTTCTTATGAATGGGTTGCTTTTGCTTATATTTGAGAATTAGATCAATCTGGTATAATTCGAGATGCGCAGGAAATGGGCCTTTAGAGGCAAATATTCACAATGCTTTGTTTTGTTGCTTTCTTTATTCTATATGGATTTAAGGATTGTCCATAATTTGTTAGTATTATAAGTTCAACATTTTTTTTTCAATTTCATACTTATACGTTTTAAAATGTTTTAGGTGTTTATACGGCCGTCTGTCCGTATCGTCTTATATACCTAATAAATATTCGAATGCTTGTATAATTGTATGTATAGCTGATATTTGATAATTTAATAAAAAAAATTTAAAGATAAGTTTTTAGTATATTTTTATGGTCATTCGCGTTATTTGATATTTCCAATAAAGGTTGGGATACTTGTAAGATTATCCGATCGTCTAGTATTTAACTATTTTATCAAAATATTTTGAAGATAAGTTTTTGGATGTTTGTGTTGTGTTACTGTTTGGTTCTCGGTACTTTTTTTCTTTCCTTAAAAGAATTCTGAAAAATATAAGATTTTCAAAAATTACAAATACAATATTTTCAATAAACTTTTTCTGCAACCAAATTACGTTATTATGAATAAAGATACGTGGAAGAAGGAATTATCCTTGTCAAGCACCTTAAAACCTAAAAATTATTTGTTTCTTTAGAATATTATTTTTCTATTAACTTTAGGAAAATTGTGTATTTTGAAATTCACATTATCTTTGTATCTGTAGTTAAAGGTATTGTTTTTGGGTGGGTGTGGTAGGGTGTTAATATTTCCCCAGTTTTGTTTCATCCTTATGATTTTTCCATAGTTTTTTCAAAATAAATTATGGTGAAGACTCCTAAAAAGGTATTTTATTTTAAAATACTTTATTTTTTCTTTTTCAAGTTAGTCATCTCGTCGCGTTTTAGGTTGTGACACTATGAATCAAAACTAAATTAGCTAACTTACCAGCACATAAATAGAAGTCTAAAAAACCATTCATTGATCCAAAAAACCATGACAAACTAAAGAAAAGTCACAACTCAACATAAATAGAAGTATGTATGAAGCCAAACCAGGACAAACCTTAGTTGCACCATCAATATTCACCTTAAGCCAAATGGTAGATAGAACTTGTCATATTACATCCAAAAGTGAAACTACCCTAGTTTGAATATTGAAAAATTTCTGCACAAAAAAAAAAATCAAAGATAATATTACTCATGCTTTTTATATTTATTCTAAACCATATGCACTAATTCCTTAATTTGAAAAATAGCAGAAGAAAACACATTTGGATCCTAAAATCTATTATGATTTCTCATCCTCCAAATCATCCAAACAACTACAATAATGACAATCACTTTAATCACTCCCTTCAAAGGTGCAAATCCAAAGAAAAAAAACTGTACTGAAAAACTTCATTCAACCATTCCCACAACCGTATAACAATAGAACAGTGAAAGAATAAATAAGAGAAAAATTCAACATTATTACCACAAAAAGAACACATAGAGCATAAAATCGTTCTTTTTTTTAAGCTCCACATCAATAGGTAAAACAACCTTACAACAACTTCCAAAGAACCAAAGTTTTACCTGGTGGCACCTCATCTAATCAAATCAAGTTCTCCCAATCCACACATTTCATACCAGAAGAGAAAAGTACAACAATATCATCCATAATCCAATTAAGCATCATCTTATACATTATGAAAATCTTTCAAGCATATCCAAAATGATTACCCATATCTCATTTGTATACTTACAATTTCAATAATGACGAGGACTTAACTATTCATGTTGACGTTAATCCAACCAACATTAGAAAATCTTCAATACAAAGTTTGAAAGTGATTAATGGTTATTTGAAAGATGTGCAAAACCTATGATGATATAGTTGTGTTTGTATTTTCTTAGAAATCTCCTTTTGTGGTACCATTTTTGAATGATTTAGAGGTTTTTATGTTGAATTACTTCCAGGTGTTAAAACTCCTATTGCTATACTTGGTGGTACCATTTTTGAATGATTGAGAGTTTTATGTTGAATTACTTCCAGGTGTTAAAACTCCTATTGCTATACTTGGACCTGAGCATTGTTAAACTAATATAGATAAAGAAATAAGGACTAACCTTTAGTTATTTTCATTGTCACGGGAATCCTTTAATGTGCTTTATAGTTTCAAACTCTCACTCTCTAAACTTTAATTATATAGTATAATGTAGAAGAGAGAAAATTTAATGACCCAAAGCACAAAACACCTATGAACTTTATAGAGCTCTTTGCCCATCAAAGAGTAATTACCATAATAAATTTTTGTCAATTATATGGGATTACATTATCAAAATTTATGCAACAATTATAAAATTAATTGACAAATGGACCACATATATGGAAATAATTGACCATGTGAATATATCATATTATCCCACATATCACATTTGGGAAATTTCCAAAATTTCCCACTTGGTCCATTTCTCCCATTATCAACCAATACAAGAAATTACATACAAGTGGTGACAGGTAATCCAAAATTGAGTATTATCTCTCATGTACCACAATATATAAGTCTTTCATCAAAGACTTTTAACTCCAATGAATAAACCATATGTTTATTATTCTGGGTCAAACGAAATTTCTCAAAATAAACAAATATGTACTCAACAAAATGAGAAAAAACTAAATAAGAGTTTTATCAAAGTAAAATTAATGTGTCACAACATAGAACCAAGTTCCATTTGCGCTAAATGATCGTTAAAATTCTTTAATGACATGTCTTTAGTCAAAGGTCGACAATCATCAACTCAATGCTAACGTGTTCAATGACTACTATACATGTTCTCTTATAGTTAGATATTTAATATCAATGTGATTACTTTGAATTTCGCTTCTATTATTCTTAGCCATAAATATTACAACAAAGTTATCAGAATATAACTTCAATAGCCTAGCAATTGAATTCGCAACTCTAAACCCAAACATAAAACTCTTCAACCATACACCATGTGAGGTAGCCTCAAAATAAGAAACAAACTTAGTCTCCACAGTGGAAGTAGCCGTTAAGATATGTTTTTTGCTACTCCAAAATATAGCCCAACTAGTTAGGATAAGAATATAACCAAATATTGATTTTCTAGTATTAATGCAACCAACTAAAATCTAAATAGAAGTACCCTATCACCTCCAAACCATCAGTTTGTTTGTTTATATATGAGCCTGAAATCTTTTGATCCTTAAAAATATATGATTACCTTCTAGTGGTCAACACCTGGATTACTCCGATATCTTTCCAAAACTTCAACAGTGAAATGTCAGGTCTGGTGCAAACCTGAGCATACATTAGACTTCCAATATTAGAAGCATATGAAGCATTCTTCATCAGTTCCCGTTCAAGATCACTTTCGGCTCCAATGTTATAATCTGATTCTTGTAAATACACTTCATAATCATTATAAATTGTTAATTAATATTTTGATATTTGTATATCTTCTTAATGTTGCTTTACTACACCTTGATGGAAAACTTGTTGTTTAATAGGTTCCTCAACAACTTGATCTATCTCTAATAATTTGTGGAACTCGAATAATCAACTATCTAATACGCTCTTGAACCAAAAGGATCATGAATCATTACCAACCTGTCATTTGATTTAGAGAGTTGAACTTTACTATGATTATTTTAAATTAAATCACTTTAACTAAGTCATTTCCAAGAAAATTCACATTCATTGATCCAGAATTCTAATGTTATGAGATGGACAATAAAATACTGTAATATTTGGACTCTCTAACATAATCACATAATGTCTTAACCTCGGTGAGCTTTAAGAATGAAAAATTCATGATAATTGTGTTGGTAAGAGATTTGTCAAATTTGATGGATTATTCATCAATAACCTTCAGTAAAGCTTTCACATTGTCATGCTAACCATCAAAAACTCGAATACCAACAGAAAAGTTGATCTTTATTAATGTCACAAAGAGGCAAAGTAACCTCTCCCACTTTTCAAAGAGATCAATAACATCTGAAAGTTTTGGTCTCGATAATAACGGTAATTCTAATTTTTTAATAGTATAATCAATGTCCATTCAATCCAAATTGAGAAGAACTTTCTCCTGCAAAAACTTATAATTATCCCCTTTTTAGTTTGGGAAAACCATAATGGATATAAGAAATATTCACAGTTTAAGAAACTATAAATTTTTAAGATACATGCTCCTCATCATTTGAGACTATAACAAAAATCATGTTTTACCAATGCAAACATGTATTAATGAATGAATGTAGTGACATAAAACTTGCATGTGGGTTAAAGTCGTACTCAATTAGACTCATATAACAAAATGATAAAACTATTATGTTTGATAGATTCAAACATGTCTTAATGAATAAATCTAGTGACATAAAACTTACTTGTTTACTAAAGTCTTAATTGTTTATACTCATTTAACCAAATGATAAAACTATTATATTTTACCCGTACAAACACACATCTAAATGAATGAATCTAGTGACATAAAAATTGCGTTTGAGCTAAAGTCTTACTCAATTATACTCATATAACCAAATGATAAAACTCTATTATGTTTTACCAATGCGAACATGTCATAATGAATGAATGTAACATAAAACTTGTCTCTAGGCTAAAGTTTTACTCAATTGGACTCATATAACCAAATGATAAAACTATTATGTTTTACCAATGACAACATGTCTTAATGAATGAATATAATGACATAAAATTTACATGTGGGCTAAAGTCTTACTTAATTAGACTCATATAACCAAATGATAAAACTATTATATTTTGTCAATAACAACATATCTTAATGAATTAATACAGTGACATAAAACTTACCTATGAGCTAAAGTCTTATTCGATTATACTCATATAACTAAATGATAAAACTATTAAATTATGTTCATTTTTTTTCAATTTTTATGGGTAATTCCCAACCATAGTTATTGGTCTTGTAAGAAAAAAAATATTACGTACAAAATCATATCATTTTTTTTTCTACATATGGATTTTCTTAAATAAATTTAAAAAGAACACTCATATGTTAATCCTTGACTTAAGTCCTCAAGTCATATAATAATCTAAACAAAAGACATTACTTGACTATCACACTAGAAAATATTTCACATTACAATAGGGATATAAAACAAAATTATATACTCTCGTTATTTTAACAAAATAAAATGTGTATTTTTAACTAATTTTTAACCTCAAAATAATCGGCACACCTACTTAAACAAAAAAAACTAATTGTCATTGTCAATTAGCAAGTAACAGCCTTCCGCACTACATGAGTACACAAAACAAATCTCAGACTACTAGATTCCTTAGAGCGATTCTGACAAAGCCTCGAAGGATTGCAGTGTTATACTTCAAGACCTTTTGTACCCGTAACAACAATGTCCAAGAGTTGATGTCATCAATGGTGATACGTCCAATGCTGATAATATTAGGTCTAACATCAAATACAAAAAAAAAAAATACAAATAAAGAATCCAAAAGGATAACCGCAAAAAAAAATGATAATAATCCAAAATTAAGTTTATTTAAATGTATACTTTACATTTAATTTATTTAAAATTGTTTTAAAGTTGTTAACAGAAATAATGTTAATGGAAAAAAATTCATAAATTATATTAATATTTTATTACATTGTACTTTAATATTATTTTTTATTTGAATTTATAATTCAAATAATTGTATATTTTTAAAATGTGTAAAATTTAATAATTTCTATACAAATGTTTGAGTTGGTGTAAGAATAACAATTATAAAAATTTTAAAAATAATTTTAACTAGTTCATGTAACAATAAAAAACAAATAAATTTAAAATATGAAAACAATTTTAAGTAAAGTTGAAAGTGAAACACAAATTTAAATAAACTTAGTTATGTTAAAAATATATAATAAAAATATCAATTTGAATAAAAATATCAAATTTAATAAAAATATTTGTATAACATTTATACAAAAGTTAATTTTTGTTTCAATTTGGAGAGTGACTAAATTGCACAATTTTTACAAAAATTGGAACTAAAGTTAGATAAAAATTAAAATATAGGGGCAAAATTGAGAATGAGGAAATGACACATGACATAATACTGACATATGACATTGTCACCGCTACATCATCCTGTCACTGTCACGTGACACGACAACAGCTTGACATGTGACAATTTTTATCAAATTGAGATTTTGCTATGAAAATAAAGATAAAAACATAATTACACCAAAAAGATAAAGACTAATATTCTACCATTATAATTGTCACGAGAATCCTATAACGTGTTTTTTATAATTTCAAATCCTGAATCATCTAAACTTTGAAGTACACTATATTGTAGGAGAAAACAAATTTGAGGATTTGATCACCAAAGCAAATAACACCTCTGTCAAAAATTGTGATAAATAATAGCTACCACACCATTTTTGTAGAAAAATTAAAATAAAAAAAATGGGATTGAATTACTCTATGCTTTGACTACTTTTTCTTACGTTAAACATATATATATATATATATATATATATATATATATATATTAGCAAAAACATAGGTGCGACAACGTCTGTGTGTTTACATTTTTTAATTTTTATAAGAATTTGAGTTAAGATCAATAATATTTACTTTCAAAATATGGATAATAAATTTTAAAATAGTTATTAACTAGAATAATTGTTGAAAAAAAGTTTTTTTTGAATAACGGTCAAAATAAAAGAGATTTAAAAAAAACGGTTAAAGATAAACTAATTATAAAATAATTAATTTTTAAAATAAGGATAAAATTGGAAAACGAAAAATTGACACAAAAAAGGGAATCCTCTTTATATATTGAATGAGACACAAAAGTGGACACAAAAGTTGGTCAAAACTAATTATATTTCTCTATGTATACACAGTGTTCCCCTCAAATAATGTAACATTTAGATTTTTTTCAATGTATATAAATTAGTTTCTTGACAAACTTAAATATATACGGCACAAATCATACTTTAATTTACAAAATTATAATTTAATAGAAAAAAAAAATTGATGCATGTGTTTGAATATATTTTTTTCATACTTTTAAATCAATCTCGATTTGAACCGTGAAAATATGTGAAATAAAAAAATATAAGTTATAAAAAAAATTAAATATTAAAGTAAAAAAAAAACCTAAACTATTTATAATAAAAATTAAATATTAAAGTAAAAAAATATAAAAATTAAACAATATTGTTTTATCGTTTATTTTTAAAAAACTGAACTTCTATCGGTTAATTGCTCACTAATTGAAGTATGTATTTTATTTTCTCACTTTCCTTCAATGGTCTCTTATCCTAAACACTGCGCACACTCCATTTTTTAATTCAATCACCACCATTGAGACAATGATCATGAGCTTCTCATCCTTGTCACTACTATATAAGTTCATGCCGCCTTGCTCTCGTCATTCCACCTTACCACCTTCACTACTATAACATTTAAGCTTGTCTGTTGAATGTTTTTTTTATTGAAAGTATACAATTTCTTTATGTTATTGTTTATACATTTGCTATATCTAATTTGAGCAAAAACATTATGTTTCAATTGTTTAAGAGGGACCTCACGATTGTGATGTTGGTGTTCAAAAGCCTTTTGGGTGTGACATTTTTTACGCACATTACAAAAGCAACTATCCTTTTGCTCTATATTAATTAATTATGAAAATGTAAATTTTTCCCTTAAATTTCGTCCTCCTTTTTTTTGAAGGTGTTTTAAAATTTAGCAAAACTAAAGAGTATTTCAGTTTAGTTCCATTCAATTTGGTTCAGTTCGGTTCGATTAGGTTCAATTCAGTTCGGTTCAATTCGGTTTCGTCTAGTTCGGTTCGGTTCGATTCGGTTCAGTGTGGTTAGGTTCTGTTCAATTTGGTTTGGTTCAATGCGGTTCGGTTTGGTCCGATCCGGTTCGATTTGGTTTAGTGTTGTTCAGTTCGGTTCGGTCTGGTGCGGTTCGATTCAGTTCAATTCGATTCGGTTCGATTCATTCAATAAAGAATATATAATGAATTTTTAAAATAGTTGTTAAATGTAAAATTAGAAAAATAAAATATGTACATAAGATAAGTTTTTAAAATAACCGTTGAAGACAAAAGAGGTTTTTAGGTTAACAGATAAAAGTAAACTATTTATAAAATAATTAGTTTTTGAAATAATAATTAAGGGTAAAATTGGAATAACAAAATATGGATACAAAAGAGGGTATCATCTATATATATTGTTATAGATGAAAAAAATTAGTCTAACTAAACTTAAATATGATTATCTGTATTATATTAAAGTAACAAAAAAATATTAAACTATTTATAATAAAAATTAAATATTAAAGTAAAAAAAATAATTTTTTTCATCGTCTTATAATATTATTCTTAAATATTTAGACTTTCACCAATTTCGGAACTCTATGTTCTCCACTTTGACAAAATAGTTATTTTCGTGAAAGGTGAATACAAACATTTTTAAGCTTGTCCTTTGAATGTTGTTTTTATTGAAAGTATACAGTTTGTTTATGTTATTGTTTATACACTTGCTATATTTAATTTGGGGAAAATCATTATGTTTCAATTGTTTAAGAGGGACTTCACGATTGTGGTGTTGGTGCTAAAAAAAATTTTCGGTGTGACATTTTTTACGCACATTACAAAGCGACTCTCCTTTTGCTCTATATTGATTAATTATGAAAGTGTAAAATTTTTTCTTAAATTTTCTTCTCTTTCTTTGAAGGTATTTTAAAATTCGGCAAAAGTAAATAGTATTTATGTTCAGTTTAATCCAGTTCAATTCGGTTCAGTTCGATTCAGTTAGTTTCAGTTTGGTTCGGTTTGGTCCAGTTTGGTTCGGTTTGATCTGGTTCGGTTTGGTTTAGTGTGGTTCGGTTCGGTTTAGTGCGATTCGTTTCGGTTTAGTGCGGTTCGATTTGGTCTGGTCCGGTTCAGTTTGGTCTGGTCCGGTTCGGTTCGGTTAAGTGTGGTTTTGTTCGGTTTGATTTGGTCTGGTTCGATTCAGTTCATTTCGTTTTGGTTCGGTTCAGTGCAGTTCGGTTCGGTCCGGTCTGGTTCGGTTTGGTCCAGTCCGGTTCGGTTCAGTGTGGTTCAATTCGGTTTGGTTTGGTCTGGTCTGATTCGGTTTGGTCCGGTCCGATCTGGTTCGGTTTGGTCCGGTCCGGTTCGATTTGTTGCGGTTCGGTTCGGTTCGGTTTAGTGCGGTTCGGTCTGACCCGGTTCGGTCTAGTTCAATTTAGTACCGTTCGGTTTGGTTCGGTTCAGTTCAATTCGATTCGATTCAGTTCTATTTAATAAAGAATATATAATGAATTTTTAAAATAACTGTTAAATGTAAAATTAAAAAAATAAAATATGTATATAAGAGAAGTTTTTAATACAACGAGTTAAAACATAAGAGGTTTTTAGACGAATTAAAAGTAACCTATTTATAAGATAATTAGTTTTTAAAATAATAATTAAGGGTAAAATTGGAATAACGAAATATGAACACAAAAGAGATACCCTCTTTTGTGTCCACATTTCAAAATACTAATTTTATCCTTTAAAATATAATTATTTATTAAATTTTTTAAAATTACCGTTACTTTAGAAACTTTTTGTTTATTTATCAATAATTATTCTCTCATCTTTTTTTTATATTTCACTTTATTTTTAATAAATATAATTTTATTTTATATATTATACATGACAGTGTGAACGCTACTATATATATATATTCTAAAGTAATAAACTTACAATATTGTAATAATAGTTATTACTTATGGACATTAAATGCCACTGGACGGGGCCAACCCCGTTTTACAGCTTTGATTGTTTTTGTTTTGCCCTTCCTTCATTTCTGTCCAGAGAGCCACAAACAAAAACATTAAACAGCATAGCAGCAGCACGCGACAGATAGAGAGAGCGAAAACCTACCACACCCACGCAACCCAGCCCAATCCCAGTTCGGGGTTGACTCCGGCGACGATCACATCGGCGGCAGCGACCACACCGACAGCGGCCCTACGCGACACAGGTTCGTCTTTTCTTCGATTCCTTTTCTAATCTTCGATTTCGTTCGCAAAATTCTTCAAATTAGTTTCTCTTATTCAATTGATTTGCCCTAGTTGATGGTTTCTAAGCTTCTTCTTCTTACTGCAACAGTCCATAACGAAAGAGAGTCTCCATAACGGCGAAGGTGACTGACGGTGGTGAAACAATCGGCGACGACGACGCAGGTTTGTTTCTTTTCTCTTCTTTGCATCATTTTGTTGGGGCTTCATTTGACATTATTTTTCGAATTGGGGGGGTTTTCGTTATGGTAATTTCGTGGATGGGGTGGGGATTTCTGGTTGATTTGTAATTCGTATCTTGCACATGTTTTTTGCGAGTTGGGATATCCCTTTTCCAATTACTAGTGTAAACACAGGCGCTATCGCGCCTGTGTGTACGCATTTTTTGAATTATATTAATAATTGATGATATTGTAATGTTATTAATTTAATAAACAAAATAAAAGTATATTTATAAAAAATAAAAT
>Ga0209589_1000732_pt1 | contig 48498 bp, 26 predicted proteins | sample CowpeawhiteBW_FD_187525 | JGI IMG/M metagenome (GOLD analysis project Ga0209589, IMG submission 187525) | Root nodule microbial communities of legume samples collected from California USA - Cow pea white BW (SPAdes) (version 2) | ecosystem: Host-associated > Plants > Roots > Nodule | place: USA...
TATATATATATATAAAGAGGAGACTTGTCGTTCCTTTTTTATCCATATAACTATCATCATTATTTACACTACTTAAATCATACTTATCTTCTAACACCACATAAAATATTACTCATTATTTGTTTAACCATCATTTTCTTTTTTATAAATATGGAAGTGTTTTTTCACTTGTATGTAATAAAAAATGTGAATTTTATGCTCTAAGATTTGTAATGAAATTCTAATTTTTCCATAATAAAAATTTTAAGAGACTATAAATTTATAAGATTTGGAAAAACTTCATAAATTTCAATAAAGCATTCAAAATTATAAAAATCTATAAAAAAGATAATAAAAAAGAAAATAGAAAGAAAATATTTGGTTTCAGAGGTTTATATGTTCCTTATAATATTTTCCATATACATAAAGTTAGATCATATGTAGTAGGTCAAGTTTAATCTAACTTTAACTAATTTAGATAGATTGGGTTCAGTTTACTTAGCAGCGCAATTGAGACCGAGTAATTTAAAAAGATAATTTATTAAGAAAAATATTTCAAAATAAACATTTAATTTGCTCAAATCAGATAAAGTTATGTCTGTAACACGTTATTTAAAATGAAAAAGATATTTTTTTTATAAAGTTTAACTTAAATTTGAAAATACTCCTGATTAAAATTTGATCATTATTTAGTATGTGCATTTTTAAAATAATTATTTTTATCTCTATATTAATATATTAATATATATATTAATATTATTATTAACAATTATATAATGATATTATTATGATTATTATATAATGTTATTATTATTAATAGTATTATTATTATTATATATTAACAATGATTTTTAAAATGTATAGAGATTAGGGATCAAGTTTCAATCATAAACTATTTCTATATTATTCAAATTTCATGGAAAAAAACATATTTTTTTCAATATTTATGAAAAGCGTGGATTAGGTCAATGCTAGTTTTTTATTTTATATAAAAGATTAAATAACACGTGGCACGCCATCCAAAAATAAAGATAAAAAACAATAATTTTAAAGGTATAGGAAACAAATAGTAACCAAATTTTAATCAAAGACCATTTACAAATTTAGGTCAAACATCAGAAATCAAAAAATATATTGTTTTCATATTTTAAATATGTGATAGTTGTACCAGCTTTTTATAAGTATTTATGATAGTTAATAGCTAAGCATGCAATAATGCATATTTTTAGCATTTTGTATGATCTCTAAATTATATGTTGTTTAACATTGTACTAACTTTTACACTTTTTTAATAATCTAGAAGTTAAGTTTAATATAACATTAACTTTCGTGAAATGTTAAAGTATTCTGTATTTTTTCTAAATACATATTTCACTGTGGTGCGGCATGTATTTTAGAGATTACAATTTAATTATTATAAGTATTCTACATTATTTATAAACTAACTTTAACCCTATATTTTTACGTGCAGTAAAAATTAAATATAAATATAATAATTATACTCCAATAATATAGTTAGATTTGGTTTAAAAATAATGAAAGAAATATTTAATAAAAAAGTGAATTTTAATAATAAAAATTTTAGTATAACAATTATATAAAAATTAAATTTGGTTTCAATTTGGAGAGAGACAAATTTGGGTCTGAATTGAATATAAGACAAGTGACACTTGTATTGACTGAAACGTGGCATTGATATTAACTTAACACGTGACAGTGACATTGACTTGACACGTGATAATGATACTATCATGTAGCATAAATATTGCCATGTAATATAATGTTAACTTGCACGTGAAAGATTTTTTTTTATTCAAAAATAATTAAAAATTTTAAATAAAAATTTTATAAAATCATAAACTAACAAATAATACGCACAATTGATCATCCGTTAATAATTTAAACGTCGTTATAAAAAAAATAAAGTTTAACAAAATTGATAAAAATCATAACTTTATTAAATATTTGTAAAAACGAAACTAAATTAAACAAATTAAAAGGAAATATGGATCAAAATTGTATTAAGCAACAAATAAACTAGAGAAGGAGAGAGACGTTATCTTAAAATGAATCATCAATAATAATGGTCTTCGCCTGCCATTAAATGGGGGCGAAATGAGATTTTTTAACCCGGATTGTTTAGTCAAGAGTACATCCATGGATTTAATTGAACAAATTTGTGATTTCATTACATCATTTACCAAAAAATTCACGTCAATTTTAGTCTTTAAAATTGAATATATTAAAATCGGTCCATAGATGTAAACACATTAATAATTATTCCTCAACAATTAAGGATAAGGATCGAGTAAGAATTTTGTACTGTTGAAACTTGGGTTGTCCTTGTCAATTTTTTTAAGAACAGAATTAAGTGTTACGTATTTGCTTGATATTTATTCCTGAAGAATTTTTCTAATAGCTGGCAACATGCTTTGCAGATATAATAGCTAAGATGCAAAGTTTGTTGATGTTGATGTTGACTTGTTTGATCGATAAAATAGTCTAATTAAGAGTACAGTAGTAGAAGATATTTGAGTGTAGATTGGAAAAAAAACATTAAATGGTAAGAAAAATAAATTCGGACTATATAAAATGGTGAAAAATTTAAAGGATTTGGGGATAAGGATTCTTATTATTATTATTATTATTATTATTATATATATATTATTTATTTAGTGTGGTGATTTTTTTTATTACTAGAATTTTTCATATTATTTTTTTTTAAATTTGATAAAAAATTTGGAAAGAAAAAATTATTTTTTGTTATTTTTCTAAGATTTTTAATTGACAAGTAATTCCTTCATGGATAATTATTTCCTACAAAATTATAAAACTCACAAGTATTTTTTACAATTTCTTTTTTTATAAAAAGTGTTTTACACAAAATATTTGAAAAAAAAAATGGAAGCAATTTCTTGCAATCGTTTTTTCATAACAAAATTTGAAAGTATTTTCTATAAAAAGAATTAAAAAAAAATTACAGGAAATATGAGTGTTTTTAATAATGTTTGATAATTGATGGATGGATGAGATAATTGGTTTGCTTGTTTGATATGTGGCATGGATATTGAAATAAAATGTAATGTGATAATGATGTCATTACCATGTCTAAATTGAGAAATATGATATGTGTTAATAAAATGTGATACTTGATTTTTTATGAATTTTGAGCATAAGGCTGATTAGATCCATGTAAAAGTTTTATTGTAGTGTGTTGTTTGAACTTGTTTGTAAATGTTTGAGTTAAGATTTGTATAGTTGAATGAATGATATTTGAATTAGATTGATTATTTTGAATCATTTAGAGGTCGTGTGACTGAAATGATTTTTAAAGATATTTTAAAAATTGGTTTGATTATACTGCTAGGTTGATTTTCTTGATATTTTCGTTGAAGTGAAAACGGAACAGAGATCCAAATCTTATTCTATCTCTCGCTCAAGCAAAAATAAAGTATAATATAATAATTCTTTCAATCCTATTTTTACTCAAGCAAATTATTTTTCACTCAAACAACTCAATCCAATTTTTGTCCAATTTTTACTTGAATGAGCATATTTTCGCTTAATCGAAAATATTTTTGCTCAAGCTAAAAAAAAATTCTTTCTTGTGATGTTTTAAACTTATTATATTTACGCTTTTATAAATATAAATGAATATAAATATTTATATTTGATTGATACATGGCTTTATTTTAATGGATTATATTGTTTTACAATTATTACTAATATTAATGAGAATTATATTATTGATATATATATATATATATATATATATATATATATATATATAAAATATAAAAAAAAATAAATTAATATTAAAATATAAATAAGATTTAAAAGTAATGAGGGAAATTATATTTGATATAAGAAAGAAAAAAACATTTTTTCACGTAAAAGAAATTTTGAACAAAATTAACAATTTAAGTCTTTTATAATATATCAAATAGTTTATAAAATTACGTATTATAAAAAAGGATAGCTTATTTTATCATTATATAAAGGTAAAATAAAATCGTAGATTTATGATACCTATGTTTGACTGTATTTCATTCTTAACTAAGGAAAAATCAAATAGTACTGGTACATATGAGTTATGATGCAAAGACATAACATTATTGGTTATATGATCCGTTAGTTATATTTAGACATATCAAATTAAGACTTAATTAAGAAAGACAAAAAGATTTTTCAAATATTACATTGGTAAGAGAGAAATTTACCAGCTCAAAATCTGCCGTTTTAAATTAAATTAAATATATAATTATATATTATTTCTCTGGTAATTTATTCAACACATCTAGCATTAAAAATTCACCACATGTTGGTAAAATTTAAAAGTACGCCACCAAAAAGAAAAAAGTTAGGATAAGTATTAAAAATATATGTTTTAATTCATGTTTTCAAAGGCCTTTTATCGACATATTGTATTTCGTAAGTAAAACTTTATTATTTACGGATCTTTTCGTCGGTTATTCTGTCGTTTATTTTTGAGTAGGTTAATTTGGTTGATCCCTAGTTCAGTGTAATGTGTTTTCTAGAAACTGATTGGTGCATCTTGGAGAATATTTTGCGAACAAGAGACATGATTATCTATTTTGTGTGTGTAACGTCCCATTTAATTTAAAACGCAAAATTAAAGGAAATGTCACACCGAGATAACAATGTAGCGTAATCTTAGAGTCCTTAACATAATCCCTACTAACCGGACACACCTCGATGCCAAGGGAACACCAAATAAAAGTCTGACAAAAGAAAAAAGGGTAGCAAGGCGTAACAATACATGGGGCCGTAGCCCTAACGAAAAACATGAAGGAAAGAAATATAAAATCCAGCCCCGATGACTAAGCAGCGGAATCGCCATTTCCTTGTTGATCGCGGGAACCTCGCCCATATGCTCCCATCAATTAAATTGATGATCATCGCAAGGAAGAACAGCCACATACAATACAACCATACAACAAAACGGGTAAGCTAGAGCCAATAACATATTCATCATACAGTCAATTATATTTTCACCATCCCATACCCATACAACAACCAAGCATGTCATGACTCTTCATTCAATACACTACGATTCGACTCGACTCATCCGGATACGTATAACCTGGTCGAATTCAGTGGATGCTTGCACTTGTAGTGGATACCTCTGCTCACCTCCGAGCTATGTGTTACAAGTGTTACGATGGATCAATTTTCCCTCATCACAAGGTTAGCCCTTAGTGAATTTCAGGCCTCCTGCTACTCTCACCACAGGAGTCAGTCCGCTCTAAGTGAGACTAACTGGCTCCTTAGAGTGTCAGGATGCAACCTTAACTTGAATCCTTACCTAGTTATACAGATGGGACACCACCATAGGCACCCACTACCAGGGCCATGGGATTACGTCCCGACCACTGAAGCACAACCCTGAAGGTCTCACTTAGAGACCCTAAGGAATTTACACGCTGACACAGACCAACATTCATAAATCAGAAATAAAAGAACATTAAATCATATTTACAATTCCATACCAACCCCTGAGATTAATTCCTCATACGTATCACATTTCGAATCCATACCTTTAATCATCACCACCCCATGAGTCTAGGGCCTCATCTCATATCAATACCATGTTCCTTTAGTTCCAAACCACACATTCATTTCACATGCCAAGTTCCCCCAACACCCATCATTCATCATTTATGAATCATGTCACGCATATATAGCAAACCATTAGGCATATATCCATACATATGTACATGCATCTCATCATGGCAGTCATACCCAAACAATTCCAATCATAAGTGAGTAAATACACAACCCAACACCACACTGTCTCGCCCAATCCCTCGCTCAGGCTGAAGGGTCTCGCTCAGGCGAGTTCCCTTCGCCTAGGCGAGGGCTCGAAAAGAGCATCAGGAAACAATGCGGGATCTCGCTTAGGCGAGACCCCTCTCGCCTGGGCGAGATGCTCGCTCGCTCAAAAATTTGAGCGGGTCGCCTGGGCGACCTCTCGCGCAAACTGGTTTGGGCGAACCCCCGTTTGTCTCGCCTAGGCGAGACTGGCTCGCTTAGGCGAGATTAACAGGTCTTGCCACTGTTTCACCTGCAGCAGCCATGTTTTTCAAACCAACCAAACATACAAAGTATTCTCACGCATCAAATCGAAGGACTAAACCATACAATCAGCAACCAACTCAACACAGACCAAAACGACTGGAACTAGAAACCCTAACTTTCTGTACCTGGAAAAGGGCTAACAGAACTTCGACACGGGACCTCGGAGCACAGCAACTTGAAAGACGGACTTGTAGAACTGGCGGAACAGCGGAGGACACGATTATTTTTGAACTTTAATCGGTGGAAAAACGAATGTAAAGCTTTAGAAGTAAGTACAGTAGGTTTAGAGTCACTTACGTGGAGTAGAAATCGCTACTTGAGCTCTTGGGACGAACTGGTTCGAGACGGGAACAAATCCTAGCAGAGCTCTAACGTACCAGTTAGGGAAACAGTTGAGGGTTATGGGAATGCAAGGAAAATGGAGGCATTAGGGTAACTGAAGCAAGTTTATCAGTTGGGCCAACTCTAGGCCCAAACACAAGGGGCAGCCCTTTACTTTATGGCAGAAAGTAATAAGCCAAAATTAATGGGTCTTACGGTGTGAATTGGTGCAATGATTAATTGAGGTATTCATAGTTTCAAAATTGACTTAAATTGGGTGCAATCTAGCTTATTCGTGTTTGGTGATGCAATAAGTTTTAAATATTGTGAATTTTCTGTAATTTCTACTTGGAGATATAATATTGGGTAGAATTGTATGGAAAATATTGTTTGTTAAACATAGTTCAAGGAAAACCAATGTATAGTTAAATTGGAAGAGGGAAAACCAATGTTATGGCTATTTTAAATTGGACGCAAATGTTATTTTATAGTTGCAGTCGAATTGGAAAAGAGTTTTCCATACCTCTCTTTATGATTGTACTAGTTAAAAAAACATGGAAAATTATGTTCAAGGTGGCCTAATCAAACGGTTTAGACTTTATCTTTTGATAAAACACAAGAAAAAGACAATAAATTAGCGAATTTAACTTTTTTTACTCTAGAACTTCTAAATTTGAGCTTTCTACGACACATACTAAACTAACTATGAACATGACTCCCGGATTTACAGAATTGGGGATTTGTATTTTGCAGAGAGGGTTGTAGTTGTGCATGTTGATCCTGATAATGGTGGAAAGGGTAAGACTTTAAAATTTGGCACAAAACTTGCTCACTAGGTTTCTTGTTCTAACTTTCAACTCTAGAATTATTTTTTCTTAGTCATGTTGCTTTGTGTTGTAATTTATTGAAGTAATCTTCCTATGATAGAAATTCAATGCCATTCTATATAATATCTAACATTTGGTTTGGTTTATTATTATTATTATTATTATTATTATTATTATTATTATTTTTATTATTATGCATACTTTGTTTTATGAGAATGATATCATAGAAAATATTAGGCAATTAATGAAATTTAATTAACTAATCTCTTTGACATACCGAAAAGGTTTTTTCTATAAATAAAAAGGAACAATTCTATATAAAAGGTTATCTTTATATATTTTTACAATGAACTCTATGGCATAAAATGTTGAATAAATTTCTAAATATATTAAACACTCATTAAATATTTTTTTTTATTTCCTTATATGTTTTTTTATCATGTTATCTATCCAAGAATTGAATGCAGTGTTGTATGGGCCAAAATTTTCTTTCTTTATATATGATCTCTTATGTGTGATCTCTTTCTCTCAGACACACACACACACACCAAAGAGTAGTTGTGTTTCCCTTCCTCACGTACACTCTCAAGAAGACATTTTTGCTTCTCTCACAGTGATCAAATTCTCAAACCATGTCAGAAGATAAAAAAGTGCATGTTCTAATGGTGTCAATGTCCATACAAGGCCACATCAATCCCATGTTTAAGTTCGCCAAGCACCTTCTCTCAAAGGGCGTTCATGTCACAATCGCCACCACCGAAGATGGCCGCCACCGCATGCTCAAGAACACAAAACCCTCCAATCTCACAAACAACACAAACCTCAACAATTCCGATAACTCCAACAACGATTCAGGAATCGAACTCGTGTTCTTTTCTGATGGCCTTGCCCTCGACTTCGACCGTTCCGACACGGAGTCACTGGTGAATACTATCCGAGAAAAAGGTCCCCAAAACCTCTCCATTCTCGTCACCGACCTCACCAAAGTTCATAATTATTCATGTGTTATTGTCAACCCCTTCGTGCCTTGGGCTATCGATGTGGTAGTGGAGCATGGTATCCCATGTGCGCTGCTTTGGATCCAAGCTTGTGCTGCGTATTCCATTTACTATCGTTATTTGAAGAATATTAATCCTTTTCCTAATATGGATGATCTCCATGAGAAGGTGCACTTGCCAGGACTGCCACCGTTTGAGGTTAGGGATAGTCCTTCTTTTATACTCCCTTCCACCCCTTATCACTTTAAGACTGTTATAAAGGAATTGTTCGAGGCTATGGATAAGGTGACTTGGGTTTTAGGTACTTCGTGTTACGAAATCGAGGAAGAGATTGTGAATTCAATGGCCTCATTAACCCCTATTTACCCTGTTGGACCATTGGTGTCACCTTTTCTGTTGGGAGAAAAGGAAAGAAGTGATGATGTTAGTGTGGATATGTGGGTTCCTGAGGATTCCTGCATAGAGTGGCTTGAGACCATGCCAGATTCTTCTGTTATCTATGTTTCTTTCGGTAGCTTGCTTTCGTTGTCACAGAAGCAGGTTGAGAACATAGCAGTGGCTCTGAAGAACAGTAACAAGGCGTTTCTGTGGGTGATTAAGCCGAGTAATGGCGAGTCCAACTACGTTGCTGAATTGCCAGTTGAGTTTTTGGAGGAAACTAAGGAGAGGGGTTTGGTGGTGAAGTGGTGCCCTCAGGAGAAGGTGTTGATGCACCCTTCTGTGGCTTGTTTCGTGACCCATTGCGGGTGGAACTCCACGCTTGAGACTTTGGTTACTGGTGTGCCTGTTATTGCTTGGCCTTTTTGGTCGGATCAGCACACCAATGCCATGCTCATGGAGAAGGTGTTTCGCAATGGCGTTAGGGTGAAGTATGGGGAAGATAGGATTGTGGAGACAGAAGAGATTGAAAGGTGCATTAAGGATGTTACAGAAGGGCCAAGAGCAGAAGAGTTTAAGAAGAGAGCAATGGAAATGAAGGAGTTAGCAGTGAAAACATTACAGGAGGATGGTACTTCAAACAAGAATCTTAATAAGTTCATCATTGACCTGATTGTTGGAAATCCAGCTAGGGCTTGAACCCTATGTTTCTCTCTTACTTTAAGGTGCAATATGTATTGGTCATTTAATAAAATCATAGTTTATTCACATATATGTTTCTCGTCTAATTTGTTGTTAGTTAGGGTTTGTTATTATTTAGAGGTACAAAACTAGTAGTGATGTCTGTTTCCTATTGGTTATTTCCTTTAGTTTGTATCTCATGTGCATATTAAGAAAGTATAATTGAATTTGTAAAAGGAAAATAATTTTTTGACAGATTTGATTGACAAAGTTGACAAACTTACCAAATAAAGTAAGTTTTTTATTTTTTAATGGAAGTTAAGATAATAAAATAATAAAATTTTAGGGTTTTTTTACCAAAAATAGTTATTTGTCAAAAAGTTTGTCAAAAAAACTTTGTCAATGTATCATCTCTCTTTGTAAAATGTTGTAAAATGGTAGAAAATCAGAATGTTCATAACTTTATTGGTGGAAAAGAAATTATCATTATTGGAGATAAACAAATATTAGGATTAAGATTGGCTAATCAAGAATTACGGATACTCCTTTTATCTATTTCCATTTACTTATAATTTGTTTCCCTATGTTGTTATATTGTTGAGAGTGTTCTTTTTTTTTTTTTGAAATAGATAACTTAATTCAAATTGAAAAACTGGTGAAAAATGGCATTTTAAGAGTGGTAATGGATTAAAAATACTGATATTTGATTATTTTAATATTAAAATATTTTAGTATAAATAGAATTTTTATAAAAGAGTTTTATTATTTCAAAAGACATTATTTTTATAGAAACAATTTTTTAGAGCTCTATTTTGTCTTTCTGATCGTCTCATTGAAAAACTAAGATCGTATGATTGATTATCTCTTTATTTATTTTCATCTATTTATAATTTATTTCCTATATTGTTATACTGTTGATAGTGTTTTCTTGAAATAGATAACTTAATTCAAATTGAAAAACTTGTAAAAAAATACTAATGATCAAATTGGAAATTGTTACTGATACCACTAGAGATGTCAAAAAAATTATTTTCTGCTAGTATCCACAGATAAAACCCGCAACGGATAAAAAATGGATACCCGTGAATAATGAGTACGGATATCATAGTATCCGTACCCGTGGATACTCGTGCTCACAATACTCTATTTAAATTTAAAAAAAAAACATGGTTAAAATATTAATACATGGATTTTTTAGTTATTTTTTATTAATTGGTTTTAAAATAAAATCTTATTTTCTTTGTAAACTATCATTCAAAACTATTTAAATGAGTTATTTAAACTTTGTTTGAAATTTATAAATGTTATGTGTATTATATTTTATTTGAATGTATGGTTAAAATATGTTGTTAATTTTTTTTTTGTAAATACTCGTGGGTACCTGCGGATATCGGTGGATATTAAAAAAATATGCAGGTATCCGCATAACGAATACCCGCATGAATATGGAGACGAGTACGAGACAAATATTTATCCAACAGATATGGTACGAGGAAACTACTACCCCAATCTTACTCGTCTGGTTGACATCCCCAAATACAACTCCATAAATGTAATGATAATAGTCCACACATATTCCGTCAATCTTTCAAATTTAGTGACTTCGTGTCTCTTTGATTTTCGTTCAAGAGTTCAAACTCAAGTTTATTTTACATTAAAAATCATAAATAATGTTTGACAAATTTTTGTTTTATCGCTGATATCCGCATAACGGATATCCGCATAACGGATATCCGCACGAGAAAACTATCACTAAATACACACATACTTGATAATAGTCCACATATACTTGATCAATCTTTCAAATTTAATGACTACATGTCTGTTTGATTTTCGTCTAAGAGTTCTTACTCATGTTTGTTTTACATTAAAAATCATAAATAATGTTTGACAATTTTTTTCTTCTTCATATAATTGGAGACATAGGTTGCTTTGAGATCAAAATCATAATTTTTTTTTCCTGAAATCTTCAATTTTATCCTACCAAACCTAATTTTTCTAATTGTAACCCAAACACACCCAATAAATTTTCGAAAAGTATCAAATTTTATACATAATTCATTCCCAATAATTTATCATGATGATAATTTTTCAATCTTATAATATTAATAGCACAATTTGTTATTATAAAAATTATTAAATAATTCTGAAGAACCCAATTTTTTTATTTTATAAATAATAAATTAGTAGTGTTCTGCTTATTAAATAAAAGATGAAAATTGCTTTTAATTTTTGTAGAGAACCCAGATAACATTTCTTAAAAAAAATTATTTATTTATAATTTTAAAAATTAAAATAACAGTATTATAATTTAAAATAAGCTTAATATCTGATAAGATTAAATAAATAAGACCTTTTAATTCTACATCAATTTTCAACTAGTAATCTTTAATACTACTAATACAGTCTTTAATTCTCCCTATTATTATTTTAAATATTTAATTAAAAAGACAAAAATATTTCTCACAATATTTAATGAACTCTCATTTCTTAAATTTATTTTAAACGGCTTTCATTCTAATATTTTTTTCTCAACTCTCTTTAATTTTTTCTCTCTCAAATCTCATTGTTAATTTCTTTTTCTTCACTGTTTTTTTTTCTACTTTTTTTCTTTTTCTCCATTACTTTCCCTTTTATCACAATAATTTGAACATGTATATTCATCAAACATTTCCTTTTTATCTTTACACCTATTATCTTTTATTTCTTTTCGTCTTTCCGTTCCAAAATTTTCTTTCAATTTGTTCTCCTTAAAACAAAATCATTAATAAATAATTTGTAATATACGTCGAGCTGTGGAGTATCTTTAAAACTAATTCTTGCCAGTTCAAACAATTAAAACAAAAATATGAAAATAAAAGAGAAAATAATTGACTGAATATTAAGAGTGATAAGTCAAATACCAAATAATAAGAATTATTCTTAGCCACAATGAATTTTAACTCTTATACCAAATAATGAGAATTATTTTTAGTCACAATAAATTTTAGACTTAATTAGGGTGTGAATAAATATGAACATATATGAATTTTATAAGATTATGTTATGAATGATGAATTCTACAACTTGCAAAATTGAAAAATAGAGATCTTGACTTGTAAAATTATAGACATACAAATAGATGTCACAAACAATAGGGTTGTGACAAGAAAAAGAAAAATTGTTATAAGTCACAAACAAGGTTGTCACAAGAAAAATAATTTTTTTTTTAATAAAATTTCTCAAACTAAATGTTAGAAAGATAGATTCTTTGTTTCTCCTTTTTTCATAAAAATAATTAGAAGTCACATAAGAAGACCAAAAGTGAAAGTTTAGGACGACAATTAAGTGATTCACTGATTGTGTTGAGTTCTATCTTTTATATTACACGGTTGAATATTCTCCCGTTAGAGAGCCACATGTTTTTTGAATTATCTATTTTAAATTGTTTTTTTTATGTTAATTTATTTCAATTACCGTAACATTTGATCTATGTCATATTTATCTATTTATTTATGAATAATTTTTCATTTAGAAAACTTTTATATATATATATATATATATATATATATATATATATATATATAAATTTATGTTTTGAGTGTTTAAGCAAGAAACCTCTTAAAATGTCCACCACTTTAACATTTTTTAAGTGACCAATTCATCCTTGACTGATAAGTTATATATGCAAATATCAACAAATCAGGATTAAATTTAATTTAGGATTTAGGATTTAAGTTAAAAATATATTTTGATAATTTTCTTATAAAAACATATTTAATCCAATTTACTTTGAACAAGTATTGTGAAATTCCAAAACATTGAGATATAATATATCTTTTCGTATTACTAACATTCCGTGAACCAGTTGAAATTATATAATTGGCAAAATATTTAAGTTGATGTTTAGATTGAATTTATGGAAGGTAAAGTTATCGCCTAACATAACATAACAACGTCATAATCTAACATTAATGACTCAATTAAAAAAAATTTAAATTTTAAAAAAATCATAAAAATTTAATAAAAACTCAATTAAAAATTCTCAAATTTTTATTTAATCTAAAATATAATTAAACTTTTTAATAATCCTCTCTCTCCTTATTTATTCCCTACTTAACTTTCACCCCATCTCTTTCCTTATTTCTTCCTTCAGCAACCTTCACCCTCTTCCAATTATCGAGACACTCTCTTAGGAAAAATACTGGATTTGGAAGGTTAAACAACAAATTTTAATTAACTTAAAAATGCATTAAATCAAATAAATTTAATTTTTATGTTAATTGAAATAAATATTTAAAAAACATACTATGTATAATATTTATTAAATTTAAATATAAAATAAAATTTTAACTAAAAAAGTAAACTGGAAACCCGATTAACATATATTAAATTATATTAAAATTTAAAATTAAACTAATTAAAATATTAAATAAATTTTATTTAATATTTTATTAAATTATAATTGATGCAAATCAAATAAATTTTTTTTATGTTAATTTAAATTAATATTTAAAAAAATATTATACTAATTAAAATAATTATTAAATTGTAATTTAAGACAAAAATTTAATTAAAATGTTAACCAAATTTTAAAATTCAGCTAAAATTTATAAAATTATATTAAATATTTAAATTAAACTAACTTAAATATTAATTTAGTTTTTTATTAAATTAAAATTGAACTAAATCAAATAAATTTTATTTTTATATTAATTCAAATTAATAATTAAAAATATATAATAATTAAATTATTTATTAAATATTAATTTAAAATAAAATTTTAACTAAAAATGGGTTAACATATATTAAATTATATTAAATTTATAAATTAAATTACTTAAAGTATTTATTAACTTTTTATTACATTAAAATTATAGCAAGTCAAGTAAATGTTATTTTTATGTTAATTCAAACTATTGTTTAAAATCGTATATTAATTAAAATATTTATTACATTTTAATTTAAAACCAATTTTAAATAAAAATTGTTAACCAATTTTGAATTCGGTAGAGATAGATAAAATTATAGTAAAATTTTAAATTAAACTAATTAAAACATTTAATAAAATATTTAAAGGCAATAAATTAGAGAAAATTAATAAAATTAATAAAATATTAAAAACTAAAAACAAAAAATAACTCACGAAATAAATGAAATTAACTAAAAACTAACAAAACAATAAATTAAAAAAAAATAAAATAACTTTTAAAATATTAGAAGAAAATTAAAAAAAAAAATAAAAAATAAATGTAATATACATATATCAGATTTTGAAATATGGTAAACTACTTAATCGGATTTCAAAATTTCGAAAGAAGATTTAATCGAATTTCGAAATTCAACAAAAAAGTTAATTGAATTTTGAATTCAAGTAAATTTCTAAATTGGATTTCGAAATTAGGTGAGTTCTTAAATTAAATTTCAAGATTTCTTAAACTAGAATTCAAAATCCAATAAATTCTTAATTCAGATTTTGAAATTGGTGTTTTTTTATATCGAATTTTGAGATTCGATGTTTTCTCAACTCGAATTTTGAAATTTAATGTTTTCTTAGATCAGTTGAACTACTAAATTGGATTTTAAAATCAGGTGGTTTTTCAAATCGGATTTTGAAATTTAATGTTTTTGTAAATGTCACTTATTCTTTAAAAATACTTGGAGGTATAATTTCAATAAATATATCGGATGAAGACAATAAATAATAAATGAGATTGATAAAAAGTAATTATCTTACTTAATTAATTTAAAATTTAAGATATAAATTCGATAGAACATAGTTGGAATCACAATAAAATTTAGCTGTAGACAACAACATTCACGGCTGAACAAAGTTTTTGATATTAAAATCCCATGAATTAGACTAGATCGTTCAAAAAAGTTGGTTAAAATTAACCAAACTCAATAAGCGAGTGATTATTTTGACAATTCTACTCTTTATTATATCATTTGCCACTATCAAATATTTCAAGATTGATGAAGATACATTTTCTCCTACTTATTGTTTAAAATTTATCTACAGAATGTCACTTTTATCTGACTTAGGAAACAAATTTAACTAAATCTTTCATGCTTGGAAATAAATATATTCCAGTGAAAATAAAATTCTAAATTAAACTAACATACAAGTCAAATTTAATTTTTTCCTTTTTATCTACAACATTTTTTTATGATTAAGTGGTGCATGAAAATCGAACTCATCACCACATTAATTTCCAACCACGGACAAAATAATATATCTACAAACATCTTACATCTTGAAAGGTTTGACGCAATATAATTAAAATGATGTAAATTTATTATCACTATCTATCTATATATATATATAAAGAATTTGTAGTATAATATACAATTTTTTTTCAATTTTACTCTTTAAATTATCGTTATTTTAAATTAAAATAATTATGTCACTATTTTATCTTTTTAATAACTGCTTTCTTTAATTCAAATAATTTTTTATAATAAAAACTAGGTTTAATAATTCATTTAATTCTTACTTTTGTGGATAAGTATTAAGTTGGTCTTCTAATTTTTTTTTCTTAATTTGTTCGGACTTTCTAAAACATGATTTAATTTGGTCCTTTATGTGAGTACAATACAAACATGATTAAAGTTAGTGTCACATGCCACTTTGTGAATTTGTGAATGTTTTTAATTTTAATTTTAATTTTTTATAATTTTTTTCACATGTCATCTCAAAGTTGTGCCACCCAACACTGTTAGTGTGACATGATAATAGCAGTGTGATATAACAATGTCACGTGGTAGAATTTTAATGATTAAAAAAATACCTTTTTGGTCCCAATTTTTGTCAAATTTTATCAAATTAGTCCTAATTTTGTTTTTCTGCTCAAATAGGTCATAATTTTTGTCAAATTTTTTCAATTTGGTCATTTTTTGCTAACACCGTTTAAATCATTAACGGTCATGAACAATGATTGGCACACGTCACTTCGTGGTTTTTTTAATATTTTTTTTTATATTTTTTAATTGTCCACATGTCAACCCAACAATGTGCCGGTGCCACGTGTCAAAGTCAAATTTTATGTTTGTTCAATTTAGTCGCAATTTTTGTTAACTTGAATCAATTTTGTACCTCTCCAAATTGAAACCAACTTTAATTTTTATATTAAAATTCACAATTTTTATTAAATGTTTTTATTAAAATTCACATATTTATAACTTATATAAAAATTAAATTTGGTCTCATCTTGAACAAAGACAAAATTGGTCAATTTTAAACAAAATTGAAACTAAACTGAACATAAATAACAAATATAGGGGCCAAATTGAATATAAAACATTGTCTTTGACACGTGGCACGTAGCTGAATTGACACGTGTACATTTAAAAAAATTTAAAAAATTAAAAAATCACGAAGTGACACGTGGCAGTCACTATTCATGACCGTTAATAATCTAGACGGTGTTAGCAAAAAAAGACTAAATTGAACAAATTGACGAAAATTGGGACTTATTTGAACAGAAAAATAAAATTAGGACTAATTCGACAAAATTTGATAAAATTTGAGACCAAATTGGAACTATTTTTATTAAAATTAAAATTTTTATTAAATACTTTTAAAAGTATTTTTAAAATAAATTTAAAATCTATATAAATTTATTTAAAATTACGTTAGTTAGACTGATTAGTAAATTTAATGTGAAACGAAACGTAAATTATACACAAAAAACAACATGAAAAAATTAAAATATTTAAGTTGAATTGAATAATTCCTTAAGATTCAAGTATTGAATATATATATATATATATATATATATATATATATATATATATATATATATATTAATTGTAATGAATTTAGGTTGCAAAATAAAAATTCTAAATCTAATTTTTTTTTTCCTGACGAGTGCCAAAAATTTTGAGATCAAAACTCAAGTATAAATTGCAGATGAAAAAACTACTCAATATACTAATCATTAAAGGTTTTAAATACAATCTTTTTAAATAATAAGTTTAAATTATTTTATATATTCCAATGTAGTATAATATTCTACACAACAAAAATGATTTTCCAAGTCTTCATTTCACACATAATTCCAACTATCCCATTTATTCACCTTTCCAACGACAGCGTAGTGAAGATAGTTTTTCTCTTTTTTTCGTTTTTCATGTTCAAAATGTTTTCGATACTTAAAAAGGTCAATATACTTGGGCTCGACCATTTTTTTCCTGGCTCATCGTGAAATAAATTGTAAAATTTCTATATAATAAGTTATTTTATTCATTATACAATTAAAATAAAACTACAATTATTTTAAATATTTTTTCAACAAAAAATTATTTAGCATTGAGATAAAAAAAAACGGTATCGTTGAGAGTGATTTTGTGTACTCTCTAATCTATTAATTAATAATTTCCATGAACACTGTAGTAGTATACTATTATACATCACTTCTTGACTGGTCAGTGCGACCTTTGCGAACGCAGCCCTCACCCTCTCTCCTCTTTTCTTACGCATGTTTATTCATTTTCTTTTCTTACATTTCTACACTCAATTCTTTTGCTGACTCAAACTCAATTCTTTTTCCACAAATTCAACTTTACCCGAAAAAACACTTTTTTTTTTTACATTTTTTTATTAAAACATATCTTATATTTATTATGTTATCATTATATATTTCAATATATGCAATCTAACGTGCTATTTTGGTTTGAGGTGTTTGAATTCAAGTATTAGGCTACAACTTACTGGTCATGGTCTTCGACTTGAAGCAGTGGGCACCAAGGAAAACTCAGTGACACGAGTTTTATTTACCAACTTACACAACTTGGACCCGGAATTATTCCATTTTCTAATTCCTTTCGTGCTATTTTTCTTCCATAAGTGTGCAGTGATGCAAGCCTTTCTCCAAACCTACAATTTTTCACATTGACTATAATCTTTCGGAACCACCTAGGTTGCTTCCTCGGCCAGAAAAAAAACATGTACACAATTTGACTCTGCATGTTAGATTCATTTTAGTCGACAACTTTTTGCTTCTCCCTCTATATAAACGACTCATTGCTTCTCAATGCTACACAATTACCAAACACAACTTTTCCCTTCTTCTCTCACTCTCTTAGATTCCCAAACAACCACACCAACATTTCTTTTGTAAATTAAAGATGACAAGCATCATCACCAAAACCCAGGCCTTTGCGGTTCTCGTTTTACTGGTGAGCACTGTTTTGATGGGCTTAGAAGCCCGTCCACTGAGTATCATTGAGACGGGAAACTCCGCCACTGGAGGAGCGGTTCAAGTGGTGGGCTTCTTCGATTGGTTGGGTCTGGGAGCGATTAAGGATTCTGGGCCAAGACCTGGAGTGGGACACAAGTTCACCAACAGTGATACCCTTGGAGGGATTAAGGACTCTGGTCCTAGTCCTGGAGGGAAGGGTCATCAGTTTACAAATAGCAACACCCTCGGTGGAATCAAGGACTCGGGTCCTAGCTCCGGAGGAGAGGGTCACAAATTTACCAACAGCGACACCCTCGGTGGAATTAAAGACTCGGGTCCAACCCCTGGGCAAGGACACTAACATGTTCATGCTCCACACACACCCTCTGTTTTAGGGACTACACTACATGCCAAATAATTCTTAAAAGATTACTTTAGTTGGAAAATAGGTTAATTGATTCCTTCATTTCTTTGATATCTGTCTAAATTTTTCGTTCTTCGGATTTTAATATTGTAATACTCCTATCGATGGACTATAGTTCAGAATTCAGATATTGTTTGTGCTGTGTTATTTTCCGTAGTGGCAATGCAATTCACATGTACCATTATTTATTACATTAAAAATTTGTCAACCATTTTGCTTATATCACTCATGCATATAAGGTCTTGGTGAAATGGATGTATGGAACTGTCTTTAAAGTTCAAACTCACCAGTCACATCCACGTGCAGACTATGGACGTGGTTCAAGGCGTAATAGAGGGAAACCAAACACGCACGCTAGAATTAAATTCCACGCGGGGAAGAAAATGTAAAAATGAGATCAATAGAATTTATTTTACACATTTTAAAAAATTGAAAGATCAGTGAAAACGTTGAGATTAATAAGTTAATTTAATTTATATACAAATATTTCATTTAATTCATTTTTTTTATCTCATTGAAAGTGCATCCCATAGTTCTATGTTGAAATATAATATAGTATTTTAAATTTAGTGTTTCATATATACAGCAAAATTTAACTACTCCTGTGATGTTTACGTTGGATTTGTTTAGTTCGAATTTAGTTTCATTTAGTAACACGAATTTAAGGTTGTTTTAATTAGAAAAACTATAATGTTTAGTAAAATGAAAATTTTGTTTTCCTTAATCAATTACTTGTATGGAAAGAAAAAGATAAACAATAAAAATAAATAAATAAATTTGAAAGTAACACAAAAAAGATTTTAACGAATTTTGTTGAAAATTTATTGAGACTTATGTTATATCTGTCCAAGTATATATATATCGTATAGTATTTGCTTATTTTTGTATACTAAATATACTTCGTCGGTAACTATTAAATGTTTACAGGATAATTTGAAATTAGGGAATGAATCTTATATTAAGACCAAGTTTAATTAAGTTTTAATTTATTTAAAAAATTAGATATATTTAATTACATAACAAAAAAAAAGTTTTATTAACAACTAATTTTAATGATAAAAAGTTATTAGTCACGATAATTATTAAATTATATTACAAAACAAAAAATTATTGATTATTAAAATAATTACTATTATGAATAAAAAATTATAACTAGTCTCTAAGTTGGTTTCTAAAATTTAACTATTAAGATTTTAGCTATCAAAGGAAATTGGTCACTAAACATTAGCTATCAAAGTTTTTTCTATCAAAATAACTTAGTTTCTAAATTAGTTTCCAATTAATTAATGACCAATTATAATCTTTTATTTATAATAGTGACTATTTTAGTAACAAATAATTTTTTTATTTTGTAAATTGATATCTAAATTGATTTTTGTAGTGACTAATAACTTTTAGTCACTAAAATTTGTTGCTAATGAGACATTTTCGTGTAGTGTTAAGTTTTAATAATATTTCGTGATATATTGAGTATTTATATTTTTATATTTTTAATTCAGTCTTTATTTTTTTTACTGGATAATGTAATTGTTGCTATATATTATTTTGTTTATATATTTGTTATAAATTAATGGTTATCCATTGTATCTACATATATGATCTTTCTATCAATAATAAGACGAATAGTAAAGTTGTTCCTCATCCTCCCTTTTTCATTATCTTCTTCTATCTATTATTAACTCTATTTGATGACATGTTATCAACATAATATTTCAACAAATTGAGGGTTAGTGAAAGTTTTTTCTCTCTAAGGACAGTCTTTTGTGTGTCTTAATCCAGATTTTTTCTAATCATTTATTCATTTACACTTTTATCTTATATTTTTTATTTTTTGTGATAAGACTTGTTTGACTTTATCAATTTCATTTGTGTCTTGTTATTATTATTACTTTTATTATGATTATGATTATGATTATTTTATGTGTTAGTTCTAGACATGTCAAACCTTACAAAATTTGAATTTGTGAACTTGTTATTAAAAAGAAAAATTACTTTATTGGATATTAAATATTAAAATACATTTACAAAAAATGGGTCTTGATGATGTCATTAAAGAAAAAAATAAAGTATTTGAGCAACTAATTTGCTTTCGCAACAATAATATGGTAAAAAATAATTTCACAAATATTATGAATTTATTTCATGTCTTTTGTGATTGAACAAAACAATGAAATTTTTAATGAAAAATCATGAGACATGCCCAAGTGATTATATTTTGAATTTATTTTGTAATGAGAGGGAGCCACAACTCCCCCAAATTTTTTTAATTTATTATATATATATATATATTTAAATTATATTTATATATTATTTATATTAAGTTTATATTATGGAAATTATAATAAAAGATAAAATAAAAAATTTAATGAAGACATTGATTTATCATGAAAGTGTGTGAGGAGAAATAAATACAAAAAGATAGATTGGAAAACAGAGGTTGGGGAACACATAGATTGAGATTGACATATACATTCTCGCATGATCTCTCAGATATCAAGGTTAGTATCTTATTATGATTTACGTATGTTAGAGTTATGATTCTTTTTAGGATGTTTCTCCCAAATTAAGTTTATCCCAAATTAGTATAAACCCAAATTGTGATTTTAGGGATTCTTTTATGAAATTGGTATGAACCCTAATTATACTTTTCCCAAATTATTATAACCCTTAATTATGAAAATTAGGGATTTTGTGTTTTCCGCTACCTATGGTAATTTTTTTTTTAAGTTTTGAATTTATAGAGTGTTACTTATTTAATTAAAGTGGTATGAGTTTTGTTTTGTTTTGCATTGTGATAATATTGTGATTTGTGAATATAAATTTTATATTTTTTTCTAAATAGGTGATAGGTGATAAATTTATATTAAAAAGATTATGATGAAGAGTAAAAAAAATGATTTTTTTTTTTTAAAATAAGGTTTGTGATAAAGATGAAAAAAAAATGCATATACATTAACTAAACTTTTCATGAGAAATTTTATGAGAACTAAGAATTTAAGACAATGAAAAAAAAATATCTAAAGTTCCTATAGTTATATATAATGAATTTAAAAATTTATTAGAACGCGATCTGAGAAAAGCGTCCTCAAATTTGACAATACTCACCAAATTAAATTGATAAAGTATGAAGGGTTTACCTAAAATGATATTCATGGTTTGGTATCATGATATAATAACGAATAATAGTCATACTTCTTTGAAATCTATTATTATGTGTCATTGTTTTGAGCAGAGCAAATGAAGAGGAAAAATTAAGAATTTTTTTAACTAAAAGAAAATTATATATAACAAATCTATTATTTGACACCCCTAAATTTTTTGTCTAAGTTTCGCCTCTGAATGCAACAACAACAAGATTCGTTCTTGTGAGAATTTGTCGAATTTATTTACAAAGTCTTTAGAGAGGAAAACTTATGAGTAATTGGTTCATAAGATTAAACTTCCATCTTAATGATGTGTAAGTTTAGGTGAGATAAAGAAATAAAATATGTGATGAACTATATTATGTTGGAAAATAATGTTGTATTGTTATACTGTTTTTCTTTCACTAAATTTTTAACCAAATGAGTAATGAGTTATTTAATAGTTTTATATTATTAAATGAGATGTTACACATTTAACACATGTATTTTTACTTTTTACTAATAATTTTATAATAGTAATAGTATTCATACATACTTACAAAAAGTAATACCTTGCAGCTCTCTCAATTACATAAACTTTAATAATGTTATTTAAAGCACTTAATGCTATTTATCTAATAATGGTATATTATCTAAACTTTAATATAAATAAAATTATCTTATTTATATTAAGGCTTAATTACTTCATTTGTCCAAGGTTTGGTTCAAAAGTTTCAACTTAGTCTCCACTTGAATTTTTCTTTTAATTAAGTCTCATTTTTTTAAAAAATTCACTCAATTAGGTTTTTTCTATTTGTGTTTTACCAATGATGTTAAAAACATGTCATGTGTCAACATCTCCATTTTATAACTTTTTTTTTTAATTTGTTGTCCACATTGTTAGATATGTGACGTGGCAATGACAGTATCATATGTCAATGTTAGTGTCAACTCCATGTATCATTATCTAGTTTTTATATGTCTTTTTTATTCAATTAAGTCTTAATTTTTTTAAATAGAATAATATTGTTTGCATCCAAATATCCAAATTTATTATTTGTATAAATGTTATACGGATACATAGACATTTTTTTTTTAAAACAATGTTTCTTTTTAATGGAAATGCTTGCCTATAACATGTATTTAACGTTGTTGATAGAATATTAACGAAAATTACTTAATTGAGTAAAATTTTAAAATTTAAGAGTTAATTGAAACAAAAATTCAAATAAAGATAAACTTGAAACTTATGAACTAAACTTGGTACGTAATTGAGCCTTATATTAAATAATAAAGAAAGTAAACTTAGAAAAATATAATTCTCTCTTAATTTGAAATTCTATTCCTTAAATTTATTATATTAGTTTTTCGGTTTTAACATGAAATTAACTATAATTAACAATAAAAAAAGAAAGATGATTAGAAAATGTCAAAAATTTTAAACTAACAATAATATTTTACAATGATTAAAAGCTAACAGTCTTGTTTATAAGAATTAAATTTATCATGTTTAACACTCAAAAATTTATTATGCACCTTAATTTTAATTAGATGCATTAATTGGAATCCAACCCATTAAGATAATTAACTCCAATTAATACACATCACCCATTAAAACTCTACAGTGTGACTTAGATAAAAACTTTACCACATCACAATTATCAAACCATTATGGGAGATCTACAAATGGTGAACTAAAGTTAGCAAAATATTAAGTTAGATTCTGTTAAAAAGCTTTAGGAATAAAATGTCAACAAAAAATGAATAAAGTCGGAAAACAAAAAAGAATGTAATGAATCCAATTAGGACTTTTCTTGCAACCCACGATTTCTTCCTCCACCCCCTCCCACAAAATTTTTAAAATGATATTTTAGTCTCCATAATAAATAATAAAAGTGTCTGCGATTACAAGTTTTACAAACTTTATAAAATAGAATAAGATTTTCGAAATAAAACTTTTGGAACAGAATTTTTGAAAAAATATTTTCAGAATACAATTTTGGGAACAAAATTTCGAAACACATTAAATACATTTTGAAATATGATTTTTAGAACATATGTAATATTTTTCTGTAATGATTTTTTCAAAACATTTCTACATGAAATATGTAAAAGATAATTCTTTTTTAAAAGAATTCTTGCTTTTTTCACATTTTTTTCTCTTCTTCTTTTTTGTGTAATGACAGTGATGATGGAAGTTACGATAATGACAACAATGGTAACGTGAAATGATAAGAAAATGTTTAAATATTTTTCTGTTATTATGGTGGTGCACTTAATAAATGGGGTGGACGAAACAAAAGCCTCCAATAAGTTATTGCGAAGTGGACCTCGACCCATGATACAGTGGTGAAGGATTTTTAGAATTTGCATACTAATCAGGGGTGCAGTCAGTAATCGTGGAATTAGAGAAAGCAATAGCACACTGTGTATCTTAATGCCTTATTAAAACACATGCACGTAAACAGTAAAGGATAACAAAATAATAAAATTAAAATAATATTTTATTATTTATAATTATAAAGTTAATAATAATATTTTATTATTATAGGTAACTTTTTAATTAAAACTTATTCAGTTAAACAAATGTGAAATTGAGAAAAAATATTAAATTTTTAAAAAAATTATTTAAAGGATGAAATTAATAAAATAATGATTTTAATTTAACACACTTTTATTTAAAAACTAAATTGTAAAGATAATTTACATATAAATATAAATGTATTATATATTAAATTATATATTATATAATTTTATATATAAAACAAAGGAACAATTGAAAAATCCAAAAATGGTCCCAACTCGGTAGAGTAGACACTTTATTTTGTTCACTGAGAGGTGTCGTTCCGTTCCCGCCCAGTTCCATTTCGCTCGCTCCGAACTCCACCATGGGAAATTCGTCCAAGGACGATTCCGCCACCTCCGCAGATGCATCCGCTGGCGACGTTCAGCCGTCCAATTCCGGCGTCTATTCAGAGGGCGAAAAAGTGCTCGCCTATCATGGTCCTCGCATCTACGAAGCCAAGGCACCGTTCACCTCTCCTCTTACCTTCTCCTTCAATTTTATTTCTCAACGTTCTCTTTTATTGATTTTTTTCAGTCCTCCTTGTTCCGTTTGGAATTTTATATTTACTGCATCCGAAGCAAACGGAAACTTTGCCGCTGCTAAATGCTCAGTAACCGCTCCGCACTGGGGTTTTTTCTGCTAGGGATTTGGCTAGTGTTCTTTCCTGTCATCTTTTTGTTTTTGTCTGTTAAGTTAACCAATTCTCCTTTCTTCGACCGAATTGTGACCTAACAGCGTTTATTGTTATGTTAAAGACAAACTTTTAAAAGGTCATTTCACAGCTTCTCCAGTTTCTCGCCCTTTACCCTATTTTCTTTTGTTCATTTTAATTAATATAAAGATATAAAGATTGAATGGTTGATTATATTGCATCACTTGTAATTTTCTAACGTGGGATCCATCTCATGTTGTGATATCCATCTTTTTCTAGCATTATTAAATTAAGAGTATTGTTAGGGTTATTCCAATCATCATTTTTTCTGCTACATTTGCCTAATGTAAGGCTTCGCAGTGAAAAACAATTAATCACTCTTCAGGCAGGGTGCGTTTTATACTTTTCTTTTCCCTTTGATTGTAGGTGTGTATAATGCAGACAGGGTGCGTTTTATACTGTTCTTTCCACTTGTCATTTTGTAGTTGTGACCTAATCTACTGTCTGATTTATGTCAGGTGCAAAAAACTGAGATCAGAAAGAGTGAATGGAAATACTTTGTTCACTACCTTGTAAGTTCAACCATAATATTTCTTCACCTGCAGCCTATTTTACTGCATTCTGTAACGGCTTTAGTAGTTTCTAGTGATTACCTCATCTCTTGAGTGATCACTGATTTAACTTTTCAAATTGATTAAAGTTTTAGCCTGAAAGATTTGAAGCCCTGAATCTCACTTAATGTTAAACATTTGAAAAGTGATTATGGGATATGGTATTAATTTTGGTTGTTTCATTTGCTATTTTTGCAGGGCTGGAGTAAAAAGTGAGTTTCTTATCTTTTACTTGTTTTTCATTTAATGTAACAGAAGTACAAATGGTAACCTTTCTATGAGAAGTCAACCTTTCAGTTCACAATTTGTTATGGAATATTGTAATTTTTATTTTGTACATGTGTGACTCAAAATTGCTTAAGAAAAAAGCATCAAGTGAGAATCAGAGTTAGTACTTGCAAAATTTCCAAGTGAAGCTCTCATTTTAAATGGCAATGGAAGTAGATCACGAGGTACTTGTTGGAAGGATTTTGTAATAGTTAATCTATTAATTTTGGAGAGAATCATCTTCATATTTTTGAACATAAGTATTTGCTATACATGATTATTATTACATGCAAAAGGTTACAAAGAATCATTATCATGGGTATTTCCAACAGTTGGGACGAATGGGTAGGTGAGGACCGATTAATGAAACATACAGAAGAGAATGTATTGAAACAGTTGGCCCTAGACAAAAAGCAAAATGTAGACAAGAATGTTAAGTCTGGGCGTTCAACACAAGCAAAGGGCAAAACGTCTACAGGTAATCAACGCTCTTTCAAATGGTGATAGTTTACGATGACGGTTTCTTGAAGCTTTTTTTGCTTATCTAGTTTGTTCATAATGAACCTATTTTGGCAAGGGAATCTGAAGTCCACTAGTTCATGATTGAAAATATTAAAGATTTTCTGTTCATTGCTCACTTGAACATTCGGATTGTGTATTTATTGTATTTATGATTTCAATTGTGTGTGTTTATTCCTTTTTTACTCTCCGAATGAGTGATCAATAATGACTGATGAGGTCCGCAAAGGGACCTATGAAAGTTTTGGTCATTATTTTATTCTGAACATAGATGATTTTTATTGGTAAATGGATATTTAGACTGGACTGTTCAAAAGGAAAAAGATTCCAGATTAAATATCTAGACTTATGAGATGCTTTGGATGCAAATTTCTACTATATAAACAATTCAGTAGGTTTTGATAAATGGTAATATTAAAAAGTACGTGTGATTTCCTTTAACATACTACTTTTGGGAAAAGAAAGTGAGTGTTTCCTCTGACCAAAACTAACTCTGGACCTTCCATATAAGCACAAGCATTTTTATGATGTCATTTCAACGTTGTTACGGATATTCAGCCATCTGTTATTTAAATTCAATTTCCCCTGTTTTAAATATTTGATAATACGTGTATGTAACAGATGCTCCTTTTTTCTGTAGCGTGTTGGGAAGAGTATACTTTGACTAATTTTTGTTTGCCTGATGTTTACGTTTGCTATGTATTCTGCAGATGTCAAAGTTGATAAAGAGGATGTCAAGAACAATGGTATTCATTAAATTTTATCCTCCACTTTCCTTTTTTTGTGTGTGCGTATGCTTGCTTCACACACATGTATATTTGCATTTTATATAGCAAATCATCATCTTTTTTTGTTTTTGAAATTTCTAACTTTACCTTCAGCCATCCCATTTTTATTTAGGCTTGGCCGGGCCCTCACTAGCCCAATATTTTTACTTTTACAATAAAGCCCAGCATATTGCAGTAATTAAAAGTTGGACCTCTTCTTAGTTGAATGCAATGGGATTGTCGATGTATTGAGTTTAAAAAATGTTATATTTTCTTGCACATTAGAATTTGTGTGTACTGATAAGTTTAGTACATCAAACTCTTTGCAGTGTCTAAAGGGAAGAAACGGAAGCAAGATGCTGGAGTTGAGGTTTGGTTTATTTTGTTGATTAATTGCATTCCTGGCATGTTTATTCTTTAACCTTGAAAGATTTATCATTCGCATTCAATTTCTCTTCATATATAATGAATTAACTGGTTTGCTTGCTTTTCGTTTCATATGATAAAATCAAAATGCCATAATAAATACCTGGTGTTTTAAAGGAGTAAGACTGAAACTAAAAGTAATAATAAGATGAAGAGATTAAGATTTCAATCTTTCTTCTTTTTTTCCTTAAAAAGGAAATGAGTTTGTTTGACATTTGATTTAATGTTTATGGAATTTCTAATTTTTTTCACTATTCCTAACTGAAATATTTTGCTAATTGTTATTTTCTAATTTTTAGAAGGGCAGCGGGTCTGTTGAAAAGCTTGTCAAGATTCAAATTCCTGCAACATTAAAGAAACAACTTGTTGATGATTGGGACTCTGTGACTCAGCAGGATAAGGTACAAGGAAAACTATTAAATTCACTCTGTAGTTGTCCTCTCATATTTACTAAGAATATGCACATTTGTAGAGTTAGAATTTATGCATGTTTATGGTTAAGGTGACCATAGCCCCATGAATCCTCGAGCCAAATTTTAATGTCACACAGCAATTTGAAGCAATCTGACTGTTTTAGGGGGGCGGTTAGTGTTAGTTGGTTAGTTAGGGCAGTCATTCTTCTGACTTTTATAATTTAAGAGAAAGCAATGTCTTGGTCCTTTCACAAGATAAGCCCTTGGAAGAGAAAAAGAGAATTCTTTGTCCCATTTTCTGTAATCTGTTCCATTTCATTCAGCAATAATCAGTTTTTGGGTTCCTAAACAGCACAGACTTAGTACTTTTACATTCTTGTAGTATACCATAAGAGTTCAATGAAACTTGTCTTACTTAGTAATAGTAACTTGTTGATAATATCGTTATATCTTAAGGTGTTGTTGGCTCTTCTGAAGTGCCGAGTGTGCTGTAGAGGAGGATTAAGTGTATAGTAACTACAGTTGATTTGGAAGTTAACATTGAGATTTAACGGGACTGCATAACAATGATCTTACAGACACCAGCACTGGTGTCTTCTCAAATTTTCCCGTATTTGTTTGGCCTTACTTTCCCCCAGAATGCAATCTTCTTTGTTCTACAGACTTATAATATTACGCTTTATTAATATTCTGAGGAAATTAAAGATAATTATGGCACTCAGATTCCATGGTTGAATTAATATGATACAATACATTACATACTTTTCTGAGTGCCCTAAGTATCATATAATTATCATATGAACAATATAATTTGAGTTTTTGTTTTTTGGCTTGCAAAGTTTGTTGAATGTATTGTTTTGGTATTGATGCTAATATGCTAGATGGACTGTTTAACATTTTGTATTATTTAATCATCACTTTAAAAATCATAATCCATTTTAATGCGTGAATCATTCCATAATGTTTTCTTTTTTTGGTCCCTGTAGCTTGTAAAACTTCCTCGTTCACCAACTGTTGATGAAATTCTGACAAAGTACCTTGAATACAAATCAAAGAAGGATGGCATGTAAGAATTGGTTGATAGTTAAAAATTCATATCCTTCCTCCCTTTCTATTCTGGCTTGATAGTTTTATATCATCTTGTACATTTCGTTGTTTCCATTAGATGCAAGCTTGGGACACCTTATACTAACGAGGAAACCATGTACTCTTTCTGTGTGATAACAGGGCTCCGGATTCAATAGGAGAAATTTTGAAAGGAATAAGGTGTTATTTTGATAAAGCATTGCCTATGATGCTCTTGTACAAAAAAGAACGCAAGCAATATAATGATACTATTTTGGATAATGTATCACCCTCAACCATTTATGGAGCTGAGCATTTATTGCGCCTGTTTGGTATGATTATTACTCTTGCTGATTCTAACTATATTTGAAAAAAAGGATATTGTTGTGTTCTTGGATTCCGTGTGTTTGCATTGTCTTGGGACACGCTTACTCATATCCTCATTTATATTTTTCTCTTAATCTGAGAGGCTCTAATAGGTTATTCTTTGTCTGCTAAATCAGAAGACAATTACTATTCACTCTCCCTCTCGCCCCCAAATTCTCTCTTTATACATATATGCCCTCTCCATCATGTTATGTTATACCTAACTTTTTATTTGCCTGTAAAAATGTAGACTTCTCTGGTCATATAATGTTTCCTGCCTAGTTGCAAGGGTTTAGTTGAGTTTCAATTCCATTAATGTATATTTGTATTTCTAGTCATTACGATGGTGGAATATAGGTACTATTAGGAGCATAGCATTTGAATGTTACCCTTGATCAACATATCTTATTGATTTTTATAACAAGTTTGGCAAAATGATAATCTATTGTTTCTCTTGTGTTTGCAGTTAAGTTACCTGAGCTTTTGACTTATGTAACTATTGAGGAGGAAACATTGAATCGCTTGCAGCAGAAATTACTCGACTTTCTCAAGTAAAAACCGAAACCCAGCTTATTCATTATATTTAGGAAATTAGAAACTATTACAATGGAATCTCATTACTTTTCAAAGTGTTCCAATACATACTGCACTATATCATCTGAAATAATAAGGACACAATTGTTACACTCAAACATTTATTAATGTATTTAATGGTTAATATATCACCTCTTCATAACCTTGATTACGTTCTCATGTTGATATAACACATTGAATTTAGTTTCCATCTAGAGATCAAAAGAAATTCATTTATTAATTACTGTTGGCTTACTGATATATGTTTTTGGTGATTAAGTTAATAAATTAAAATAAGTATGTCTACTTTCGCGGCATGGTTCCCCCTGCATCTCTTTTCCGTTGGGGAAAGTATTTCTTTTGCTGTCAGTCGAAACAGGGTAATGTTTATTATAAATTGTTTTGTTTCAAGGTTTTGCGGCTGATGGTTTTTGTTAAATAAATTTTTTGCAGGTTTTTGCAGAAAAATCAAAGTACTTTCTTTCTCTCCGCGTACGAGGGCACCAAAGTCTCTGAAGGAAAAGGAAAAGGGAATGATGAATGAGAAGAAACGTTGAACCCCTGGTCATCCTGTTGTATTCTTAATTGTTATAAAGAATATCATATTTCCCTTGAAAAATTTAGGGAAGAAACTCAATTGTTGTTGTAAGAATATTGACTAATTCATTCTTTAATTTTTAAAGTTTATACAAAAACATTGAAAGCTCTTGGTGGCTGAGGTATATATTATTATTATGTTACTTCTTAAGGTCTGGGATTAGGGGGGATGAGATGAGCCAAGGATCTCGTGCATGCATGTATCTAGCCTTGGAGTTGGTTGAGCTATCCCCCAGTTTCTTTAATTACGTTAAACGAAAGACAAGAAAGGTTATACTCTGACATCAGAAAATAGTTTACCCCGTTATTCAATTATGAATTATCTTGTCATGTCATGATTATTAAACTAAAAGACTTAGTTTGTTTCTTGTTTTTATAATTATAAAACGTCATATTGGTTTTTTGTTAATTACATTTAATTAGAATTATAGAAATACGGGTTTTGGTTTTACAAAAGTTGTTGATTGAATATTTTATTTTGATTGTTATTTAATATATACCAGGAACTATGAAAAGAAAAGAGTCTACTTATCCATGAATAAGTATTATTTGAATTTCACTTGTTAGCTCACGCTCAAATTTATCAATGAGTGAAATTTGTTTTCAAGGAAAAAATATTTGGGTTTTCATGATTTGCTATTTGATTAGAATCTGTTTTAGTCATCACTAATTTTTGGGTAAAATATGTTTTAGTTGTCACTAATTTTTGGATTAAATATGTTTTTATTCCGTAATTTTCGATAAAAGTTAGAATCAATATTTTCTCACAACTTTAGTCTAATTTAGTTCTTAAATTTTAAAAATGCATGAATTTAGTTATTTTAAAAGAAACTTATTAAATTTATTTAAAATTTTAAACGCATTTTATGATAATATTTGAGTTAAGATCGAAGTAAAAATGTGTTAAACAGTATAAATAATTCAAATACTATCATGAAATGTATTTAGATAAACTTTTGATTTAAAGGATTAAATTCACACATTACTAGAGATTAAATTGGTTAAAAAATTCAAAAAGACTAATTTCAAATTTTACGTACATATTTAACCCTTAATTTTTTGTTTGACATGACGATATTTCTGTCACAAAAAAATAAAATAAATTGAGGATGTAATTTGTGACGTTAAAAAAAGAAGATGCAAGTGATCAAAATTATAATTGAACTAAATGTAAAGGATAAATAAAACACTTTTTTTTTTTTTTTAAACAATGGAAGGTGAGTATGGCATCGATTAACTAATAAAAGCAAGTGAATCTATTTACCAATCAGGACGACCCTACTAGCAGTGTAACCAAAGTCTGGGAATGAGCACATTATGTGGTGGGGATGGCATAACGACGAACTGAATGGTTCATTTCAATTTCACTCTATAGTGACCCAGATTGAAGAAGGACCAGACCATAACTAGAATCATTAGACTCTCTGATGATGGTCGGAAGCTCCTCTTAGAATTTTCTATCTCAAGATGGAAACGCTTCCTTACTCGATCCCCTCCACCAAATTGCACTCCCTTCATTTTTACACCGGTGCTTCACGAATTCGATCCTCCAGGCTCCCTTTTCGCCCTCCCCGATTTTCAATCAAACCTTTATATTCCCCCAAATTTTTCATTCTCCCTCGTCACAGCCTTCGCTGCGTCGCTGAATCCTCCGACAATCACCATCACAGCCACCACCACGACCATCACGGTCACCACCACGACCATCACCACCATCACGACCATCACGAACATCAAGGTCACCACCACCACCACCACCACCATCATCATCACCACTCGCACGGCATCGATGTTGCTAATCTCACTGGGCCCCAAAAGGCGGTTATCGCATTCGCCAAAGCCACCAGATGGACGGACCTGGCAGATATCCTGAGAGAGCACTTGCATCTGTGCTGTTTCTCCACCGCTTTATTTGTGGCTGCTGCCATTTGCCCTCATACCTTGCCCAAGCCACTCGTCAGGCCTTTTCAAAACTCTCTCATTTTCATCGCATTCCCTTTGGTTGGGGTACGAAACAATCTCTCCTTTCCCCCACTTACTTCTCATTTTCGCTCTATTCCCAGACTGTTTTTACACTCTGCATGTGTGTTCCTATCAGGTTTCTGCATCACTTGATGCTCTTATTGAGATCAGTAGTGGAAAAGTGAACATCCATGTGTTGATGGCAATGGCGGCCTTTGCGTCAATATTTATGGGAAACTCTTTGGAAGGAGGATTGCTTCTTGCCATGTTTAATCTGGCGCATATAGGTGAGCTAAATTTTGCTTCGGTAACCGAGTTTCAAGTTTCATGTTCTCCAAGAAGTTTGAATAACCTGTGTGATGGATCCTGCAGCCGAAGAGTATTTTACCAGCCGATCTATGGTTGATGTCAGAGAGTTGAAAGAAAATAATCCAGATTTTGCCCTTGTTCTGGATACCAAGGATGATAAACTCCCCAATACATTTGACTTGGCATACAAGAGGATTCCCGTGCATGATGTAACTGTAGGATCATATATTCTGGTTGGTGCCGGCGAGGTAATTTTTTGTAAATTTGTTTCCTCGTCATAATTTTCTTCAGAGCTTAGAAGGAGGTTAAACAGCGACTGATGTCTTGTGATTGTTTTTGATGTTTTCAACTGGATAACCATTTTTTACTGTGATCGTTAACTGATGTTCATAGTAATTCTTGGTGATTTGGATATAGTTAACCTTTGCATATATGATTTATTACCTTGCTGCATAATGAATTAATATTTATAATAAATAAACCATGATTCCAATTCTTTTTATAATGTCCTTAGAATAATTACTAATAGTATGAAAAATATTTATACGACCAAACTTATTTTGCCGCTTAATTTGATCCAGAGTACACCCAACTCTTCTGTAACAAAGTATGTCACCGGGTGCTGAAAATGTTACGGACCAAATATTTGAAAACTTGTTTAGAAAGACTGACTTAGAATCTTCTCACTTGCTTCAGTAGTTGTTTCAGTCAATTCTCTTGCAATATTATTTTGTATTAAAAATTTAAAAACACCCCTTTATCTTTCATCGTCTAAAGAGCATTCCTGGTCCTCATTTTCTGTCTCCTTTGAATGATGATTTTTCATTTTTCCCCTTCCCTCCCTCCTAAAGAGCAAAAGGAAAAATAATTAGTTTAAGTCAAACCTTAAGTATCTTCTAATAAACAACACAGACTCACACAAACTCATACATGCACGATTTGGAATTTCAAGTTTTATACAGCAGATTATTGTTGAAGTATAATGGGGATGGTGTTGTGATTAGTCTGTACCAGTAGATTGTGAAGTATTCCAAGGCAGTGCCACAATTACCATCGAGCACTTGACAGGGGAAGTGAAACCTTTGGAAGCCAAAGTTGGAGATAGAATTCCCGGCGGTGCAAGGAACTTAGATGGGAGGATAATTGTGAAGGTATGTTGAACTGTACATCAATCTCTAGGGATTTCAGCAATTTTTGTATATTCTACTAAATTTCAAAGTCTTGTGTTTATATTTTACACTGGAAAAAGTGCTAAAATATTGGTACTATTGGAAAAATAAATAAATGCAAGTCTCTTATTGGCTATATAGATAAAGCAAAAAAAGCGTGTAAGTGGGAATAACCCTCATGTATGCTAGTTTTGTGGGGATGATTTAGCGCCAAATCCACATTCTGAAAGTAACTAATTACAAGTATCACTTGTCATTAACCATACCTAGTTTTGAGAATATATTCATATTGATGAAGATTGAAAATTAGGGCAATGAGTCATGCTCACAGATATGCATGAACAAGTTACTACAGATTGTGGTACTAGTGTTTCTGTAATAGTTTGTCATGTTAAACACTTAAACTTCTAAGTGGGTTTTTGTCTTGTTTGAAGTGTGTTTTTGTTGGAAACTAACCTTATAATACAAAATTAATTGATTGCAGGTAACAAAAACTTGGAAGGAATCGACTCTCAGCAAAATTGTTCAGTTGACTGAAGAAGCACAGTCAAATAAACCTAAACTTCAAAGGTGGCTGGATGAATTTGGTGAACGATATAGCCAAGTTGTTGTGGTGCTATCCGTTGCAATTGCTGTTATTGGACCACTTTTATTTAAGTGGCCGTTCATTGGTACATCTGGTAATTTTTGAATTTTTTTACTCTAGTAGCACTGTTTGATATAGTTAATAAATTTAAAAATTTGATTACTGATTGTGTTTTTATCCTGTTGTGAGTTTTGCTTTGTTTTTTGTGTGGGTTTGTATGTCATTCACTCCTTTACTTCAATAATCATTTCATAGAAACTTGGAATTAAAGTAGCAATGATCAAGTTGCTTACGAATTAAAGTAGCAATGATCAAGTTGCTTACAAGTTACATTAATTACTAAAATCACAAAGGAAGAGGAGGAGAAAAAAAATACATAAATTACTAGAGAGATTCAGCAAATGCACAAAATATCTCACTACTTCCCAAAAGCCCACCATTTTTCAATTCATTTCTACACCTTCTCACTCTTCTTCCTCAGATTTATCCCACCTTAGTTACTTCATTAATTACTCCCCTTTTTTCTTCTAATTGATATTGTGCTAGCTACTCAGGTTGTTAACAGCCTCTTTTATCTCTTTCTCTGTTGCGAGGATAGGCACTCCAATTACCTTTCCCACTTTGTCCCTCATTTCAAACACATGCAATCCTCCCTTCAACTTAGAACCAGCTTTATTATGGGGGTAGCACTTGTTTCTTTGTCTTTTATGGACTTGGGCAAGGCATGCGTCGTGGTTTAACAAGTGGTACTGAAGTCTCCTATTTATTAATGTTATGCTACAGTAATTATCACCAATTTAAAAAGTTCTCAATTCTCATGTTTTCTACTACCCTTTTGTGACAAGGATTTAGTATCCAAAAAATATGTTGTTGCATATCTATATATGATGTAACTTCCGTAATTCATTTTATTTAGTGTCTGATTGATGTAGCTTGCAGAGGTTCAATTTACAGAGCGTTAGGGCTTATGGTGGCAGCATCACCTTGTGCCTTGGCTGTGGCTCCATTGGCGTATGCTATAGCAATCAGTTCTTGTGCCAAGAAGGTACCAATTATCTACTCGATTATATAAATTCATGTCAAAATATATTTAAAAATTTAACATCATATAAGAAATTAGAGGTGTAACAGGTCTTCATCGACCTTGAATCCAATCAACTCAATCCAATCCAGTTTATATTTCAATAGATTGGGTTGGGTTGGGTCATTGTTTGATCTAGGTTTATTTTGGTTGATCCAATAAAATTATAATTGGGATATGTGGTGGGTTAATGAGTTTGAAACCCAATTAATTCAACCTATCTCAATATACGTATAAGAAGAGGGCTATAGGAATTCATTCTTTCTTGCACTCTCTCTTAATGGTTAAAATTTATTCGAAACTACACAGAAGAGAAAATCATTGAATTAGATCTAAGTCTCACTTTTTTGTAATTTCCAATAAATTTTAATCTATGAAAGAGAGTGAGTAAAAAATAAAAGAGTGTGTTTCTAGTATTTCTATACTTACAACATTAATAATTATTCTAATTCTGTTAGTCTGTATATTTGCATAACCCTACTCTACACAACTATTGATCAGTTTTGTCAAATTGTCCGAGACTTGAAGTATCAAACTGTCCATATTCATCTTTATTATGTACATAAACTAATTATTAAGGTTATTTGCGACATGTATTGTGCCATTGGCCGCATGTATTTTGAATGTTCTGACTTTGAATATATTTTGCTTGTGATGGTATTGGATTTGGAGAGGTAGACTTGTATTTTAATTTAGACTGTGCAATGTTTTTATTTAGAATAATTTTAACTTATTAGACACTTTCTGTATTTTATTTATTTATTTAGAATATATTATTATTATTTTAAACAGTCAATTTAATTACCCAACTCAAACTCAAACCAACTTGACAAAGTTCAAGTTGCTTTGGTTTGGGTTGCTTAACAAAAAACAGAAATCAAAAGACCCAACCCAACCCAATTATGTTTCATTGGATTAGTCTTGCATTAGACCAAACTCAACCCATGTCAAGCCACTTACACCCGTATATAAAATTGATCTTTAATTATGAAGTATTTGCACTGTCAGTGTGATTTTATGGCTTTCAATTTTGTATTCACCAATATATTTTGAAGATTCATAATCCTGCATTTTTTTTTTAAATCCTATGCTCAATATTTATAATTTCCTAAATTAGTGGGATCCTTGAGTTTGAGCCTTAATCCAAAAATCAAAGATGTTATTAAGAGTTAGTCCATTTCTGGTATACCTGAATTGCAACATTCCATGCACAGAGCTTTGAGCGTGATAGGATGTTTTGGAAAACCACTTTAATTGTAGTTACCCTTTAGCTTGCCATAATTTCTGTTTTAGTGGGGTGTGTTGAAATCTACATCATCCAGAGATACGACTTGAATAGAATATATAACACTTGGATAATCCTCACTTTACAAGGTAGTATTAGAGTTTATCCTTGATCTATTGTTGAGTTTCTTGCATTAGCTCTAGCCCATGGCCATGACCTGATGAGATGTGTTGAAAACTCATCTTAATTGTGCTAAGTCTCTTTGGAACACTTCTATTGTGCTAAGTCTGAGGGGGTGTGCTTAGTCCGCGTTGACAAAACATATGATATGACCATTGTAATCCTTGTAAAGCTTAAGCAATCCTGATCGTGTATGTACATTTTATGGGATTGAGTTATATCCTAAGCCAAATTTTAAGACCTTCTTGTGACTACCGTTGTGAAATCTTAATCATTATTGGCATCTAAATTTCTATTTACCCATTTTGAGAAAGATGAAGGAGCTTTCATTAATTTTCATGCAAAGAACTAGCTTCTAAAGCTTTGTATGTCAATTATTGTATATATGGAGTAGTGTTTTTTTTTTCAGTGCCAATCTCCACAGCCACATTATTCTAAGTAATCATGTAAGCCCTAAACATGATCATAAAACTTGATCTGACTTGTGAATTGTGAATTGTGATTGAAGAAAAACTAAGCCATGAACAAGTTTGATTTGTTCTATATTAAGGAAAAACTTACTTTTACGGCTTGATTAAATACTCTTGATGATGTCTGTCAATAATAAGGTGAATTGAATGGAAGCATTTCATTACACAGTTTAAGTCCTTTGGATTGTTTATTTGTTGGTTTGAGAGGAGTAGAAAGTTGATCAATTATTCCAAAATTAAGTATGGAATTTATTTTTATTTTTATTTTATTTTTCTTTTATGGAGGGTGTGACAGTTACCACAATTTGCAGGGAATACTACTCAAAGGTGGACATGTTCTCGATGCTCTAGCTTCTTGTCATACTATTGCATTTGACAAAACAGGGACGTTGACAACTGGTGGACTTGTATTCAAGGCAATTGAACCGATTTATGGTCATCATGTTAGAAACAATGAATCAAAATTTTCTTCCTGTTGCATTCCCACCTGTGAAAAAGAAGCTCTTGCGGTTGCTGCAGCTATGGAAAAGGGTACTACACATCCTATTGGAAGGTAACATTTTGAATAGACTATTTTTTTTTTGGTTTAAATACACATTTGGTCTCTATTTTTGTCAAAATTATTTAATTTGGTCCCTATTTTCGTTGTTTGTTCAATTTGGTCCTCATTTTGGTTAAATCGCATTCAATTGAGTCCTTTTGACAAATGGAGTTAAAATTTTTAACGGCACAGTGACACGATGTAACTGTTTGGGTTACGTGTCAAATTTTTGAATACATGATGACACACGTTGGCACAGTGTCTCGTTACAAAAAATTGGGGAAAAAAGGTTGAATAACGTAAAAAGGTAAACATGGTAAAGTGAAACAAAATTAAAACGTTTCAATTGAGGGTTTACTGCAACGAGAAGCGAGAAGTGTCGTTGAGTGAAGAACTAAAATTGTGCATTGGAGAGGTCGAGAGCATTCGAGAGGTGGAGAGATAGGAAAAATTTAGGGTTGGTGAAAAAGGGGAAAATTAGGGTTTTTGGGTGCATCATTGAAGATAACGTGGTTGAAGATAACATCAGTTAGGGTTTGCGATTGAAGCTTCGACATTGCGCTTGGAGGTTGTCATTCGAGATTGGTTGCCCCCAACTATTACAGCAAGAGGAGGAAGATGAATGGTGACGAGACATACCTCTCAAACGCGAATTTCGAATCACCAACTGGATTGTGCACAAGATTCTTGCTGGCCACAGTTTTGCTTCAAACCTCTCAAACCCTAATTTTTTTCCCCAAATCAATTTCACAAACTTTTAAACCCACAACGACCATAAAATTTCACTGTGCCAACGTCATTGCCAAAAAATTGACACGTAACCCAAACAGTTACACTGTGTCACTGTGTCGTTAAAATTTTTAACTCCGTTTGTCAAAAGGACTCGATTGAATGCGATTTTACCAAAATGAGGACCAAATTGAACAAACAACGAAAATATGGACCACATTGAATAATTTTGACAAAAATAAGGACCAAATGTGTATTTAAGCCTTTTTTTTTTTAAATTATAAGCTCTCCTTTTACTAGCAACAATTGTGGTTCGTGTAGTTCTCTTGGAATTGAATTTTATTCGGTTAATGAAAATAGTTGAATTGGAATATAATATATGAAAGCATAAACTAACTAGTTTATGGCCCAAATACCACAACGGTACACTAACACTGCCTCTCAAGCTAGAGCATATAGATTATATGCCTCAAGCTTGTTACACATAAACATAATTCAGGAGTCCCTAATAGACCTAGTGAAAATATTAGCTAGTTGTTCAATAGAACTAGTGTACATTACTAGCAAAAAGAACTTTTTCTGTAATAAATGACAATTCACTTCAGTATGTTTGCTCCTCATGAAAAATTGGACTATGATAGAAAATTTCTATCAAATACAGTATATTATGCAGTAAGAGGCAATACAAAAGGAAAAGAACTAAGCTCCCAACCGAAGAAACCCTTTGAGCTCCAATTACAATTCAAATAAAACTGTATCTTCAATATTCCTTTATTTTCTTATATGATATATTCCACTAACTTTTCTCTCCTGTAGCTAACTCCTCCTTCCCATTATGCTTATTATCTAAGGTGAGAATTAAGATCCTGGGTATTTGGGCCATTGGATATACATCTTAATAGGCTTCTTCATATTACTGCTTGAGATCCGTAGTACTTGGATTACAATCAGATTGGAAGTAATATGAAAAGCAATCTGATTATCAGAAAACTTCATTTGAGAGAACTCAACAAATTTTAGTTTATGAATAAATTGCTTTATCCAAATAAGTCCGTAGGTGATCAAGGCCATAGCCTGATACTTAACTTTAACACTAGATCTAGCTTCAATCTCTTGCTCCTTACTTTTCCAATATACAATATTACCTCCTACATGAACACAATATGTTGGGGTGGAATGACAGACATCTATTCTGATCAGCATCTGAGTAGTTGACCCTACATTTATGAATAAAATGAACCTTGTCCAAGAGATCATTTGAATAGTTGTATGAGTAGTTGCATCCTAATGACTATTTAAAGAGAAGGAATTCCACTGAAGCAACACGAGAAATATCTGGACTTGTAATAGTAGTATAACTTAGCCTACCAACTAGCCTGTGATATATTCCCAAATTAGTCAACGACTTCCCCTAACTAAGATGAAGTTTAAATATTGGTTATTGTGGTGCAATGGCGTTGTGGAGCCACAAGAAATGCCATTATGACCACCTTGCACATCACAGGTTCTGTGCCATAGATTGGGCATAAAAGAGGTGGCAAGGTTTCAACTCTTCGCAAACTCAGAGTACATCACGGATCAGGTGGGCATCTATGGTTTGCCCTTTTTATTGATCAAAATGGCAAAAAGGGTCTATTTGGGTTTGTAGGTCTCCGGGACAAAATTAGAGAGATGGAATTGGGCCTTGTGGATCTCCTCCTCCACTGTCGGTCATGTTTGAATTAGTAAACACTTAAAATCTCACTGACCCTTTAAAAATAAGTCAGCAGTAAGTGTTTTGCTTGTGTTTATTTTCTCCTGTTTATTTATTATATTCTATTGTTTTTTACTTGGGTTTCCTTAGTTCAATTGGCCTAACACTGCAGAAAATTATTAAGTGGTTTTGGATTACCGCATGTCTATGGTCCCAATCAATGTTTCTATAGCACATTCAAAATTATCAATTTATGAGAAATAATTAATAACACTTGATTATGTACTACACAGAATTGTAGGACTACAGTGATCCAGTGACACTTAAGTAAAGTTTCGACACTAACCTTTTGTTCCATGCTCCCCAATCTTTTGGCAATCAACATCGTTTAAATTTCTTTCCTTTCCTCCGAAGCTTAATCGTCACATGTTCCTTGCACTCAAAACTCAAAAGAAAAGCTATTCCGCACCACCCACCATTTTCCAGAAACACCTCTAATTTTATAACTAATTTCTTTAATGTTTTACCCCTCAACAACTATTGCGGCTTTTGCCATCTCCCTGCAGATTAACAACACTGTTTGCAGTCTGACATGCAAGTTTCTTGAAGTATCTCCAAGACACACTTCCTTTGAGAAACGACACTTCAATATTGGACCAATTCAATTTCCAAAAAGTATCGAAGTAAGCTCTTGCTCTAAAGTTGATGGAACAAATGTTTCTTCAATTTTTCAGAACCATTCTGATCATGTCCTATTATGATCACCAACATAAGTTACTAGATAGAGCGTCTTGAATAACAATAGGCATTGGAGCAAGAAGTGAGTGAGTGTGAATAATTTGGGTAGCTATACGATCTCTGCAATGATAAATCTGTACGGTTTTGTATCAGTAAAAGGTGTTGTGTTGAGTGATAAGAAAAGAAAGTGTTTTCAAGGTAAGGTATAATTAAAGGGTTGGCTGTGGTTTGTTTGTACCTTGTAAGTTGTCCCACGAGGTCTCTTGATTGGAATCATTAGCTTTGACTTAAGTTGAATTTAATACTTTGAGCAAAGAAGCTTTAGAAAGCAGTCCTTTTCGCTACCCTTTTAAGAATACATAATGTATGTAATGTAGGTGGAAGTTACCTTAAGTATAAGTAAATTACTTCTAACCATTATAGTCAAAATCAAGATTTTACTCATAAAATTGAAAGGTCGTATGATTTTACACATTATTTCCGATTTAGATCCCAAGCATGATTGTGGCCCAGCCAAATCGTTAAAATCGTCGTTGCACCACTTATTCACCTTCTTGGGTGAATAAATTCAGTTCAAATAAAACCTGAACCTAATTAAAAGTTAATGTAATTAATATTCACCTTATTATGCACGTTTCAGTCACAACACCAACCAGTTAAAAATTAATGTAATTAAAATTCACCTTTATTCAACTTCACCACCTATTCACTCTAGTAAATGCAGATTCAATTAAAACAAAATACAAACCCAATTAAAAATTAAGGATGTTTTTTGTTGCACCCTTCACCTTCCTTGTGGAATGGGTTTCAATTAAAATGAAACCCAATTAAGATCTATGATCTATGATCTATGATCCTAACCACAGTCTCAATTTTAACTATCTTGTTTGTAACCTACAATAGCTTGGGATTCATATATATCTATAACTAACTCATTAAATGCTGATCTCTTTTAATCAGATTCTCCACAAAACAATTCAATTCTTTGAATGTTCAGTTTTGCCATCTTAAATGTAACAGTGAAGCATGATATTAAACTAATAATCACTTTTCTGTCCTTATGCATTTTTTTTTTTGTGTAAAATAAATTGCAGGGCTGTGGTTGACCATAGTGAAGGCAAAGACCTCCCATCTATTTCCGTAGAAAGTTTTGAATACTTTCCTGGCAGAGGCCTTACTGCTACTGTTAACAACATTGAGGTATGTTGTTATTTAACTGGATACTTAAATAGTGTGTTGCTTAACTGGATACTTAAATATTCATTTTGCATGACAAAGTGAGATTTTGAAGCAGACATGACCATGTATTTTTAGTATCTCAAGCTCATATTGCATACATTTGTCATAGAGATCTCCCATTTGGGTTTCATTATTTTGCAATGATTTCCTTTTATATATATATATATATATATATATATATATATATATATATATATATATATATATTAGCGGAAACAGAAGTGTTGCACGCTTGTGTCTGCATTTTGATCATGATCTTATTTTTTTGGGAGTTAAAAATTTAATGTTTATATTAATGTTAGTTTTATATATAACAGACAAGGTGTCCTTACATGAGTGAAACATACTGGTGTCCTTACATGAATGAAAAATGAAATGTTAAAATATTAAGAGGGAGATGAAAGGTTGAATAAAAGGCAGATAAGTGAAGTCCTATAGTGTGAGGTTACGTTTATAAAAATTTGTGTCTGCATTTTGATCATGCTATCTTATTTTATTTTTTTGGGAGTTAAAAGTTTAATGTTTATATTAATTTTAGTTATATATATAACAGACAAGGTGTCCTTAAATGAAGGAAACATACCGATGTCCTTACATAAATGAAAAATGAAAAATGAAAAGTTAAAATATTAAGAGGGAGATGAAAGGTTGAATAAAAGGCAGAGAAGTGAAGTCCTATTGTGTAAGGTTACGTTTATAAAAGTTATTAGTTAAGAATGTGGACAACAATTTCTGAAATATTTATGGAATAAGAAGATGTTACTTTTAAGGCAGTTTTGTGGATGTGACAGTTTCTTGGAGCACTCGAAATATAAATATTTGTAACATTAATATATATTGAAGGGTAAACCAAGATAATAAAATGTGTACACTAAATGGAATATCCTAATTAATCTTTTGGTACTCACTGCCCATAAAATAATATAAATACTCTTATATTGAGGTAACTAAATTAATCTTTTCAATTAGAAACTTTTTAATAAGATAGTTTTTACTTATTTTCTCTTTTAGGCTCTTTCAAAATTAAAGGTGGTCAATGTGAAGTTATTGGTGAGCAAAATATCAATTGAAAATTTTCTAATTTTTATTTATTTGGTGTAGCTTACTTTCTAAGTTTATTTTACTCATGTTAATGAGAAGATTTTTCTCTAACTTTATTCTATTGGAATTTAATAGACTAATTTGCATCTAAATTTATATATTTGAACGTATGTTTTACTTTTTTAATCAAAAAAGAAAAAAAAAAGTACCTATTTTTTTAATTACTTTGAATGCCCATAAATATCTGGAAGTGTTTTTTAAACGCATGAATAGTTGTCAAAGAGGGTACCCAGAGGTTCGAGGGAGTGCTTGAGGGCGTTTTCTACATGGGGAGCTGGTAGTGAGTAGCTATTACCCATACCTGTTGCCATACCAATTATTGGTTTGGGAGTTAGCTGGTTAGAGTGCGTAGGGCAAAGGTTTAGCCTCGGAGAAAGTGCAGAAATAGGGATCACAATTGGATTCAAACTCTGATTAGCACCAACAAAATTATGCACAATGAAGAGATGAATTAGTTGCTAAAACTAGTTCGGGTTTGGGTATTTTAGTGCACAGCTCACTGCAAGCCCTCATATTTAATTACTTAAGTATATAATAAGCTTAGTGCTTATAAATTAAGTTTGCTGGAAATTACACACAGTAAAGTGAATGGGTAATAATGGTCTGCACAACTTTTTGGCAGTCTCTGCAAGTTCTAATACGTCCTTAAAAAATCTTTAGGATATGGATTTATAGAGTTAGCACTGCTGTTTAATAATTTGATATGAATCAATGTGAAGTAAACTATCAAATTTGAAATTGCCACGTTTCTAGAGTGCTTTTACTTCATTATGTAGGTTATTGTTATTATAGGGTATTGATTACCGTGGCTTCACTCCAATCAAGCATGATTTTGTCACCCATTATATATAAAAGATCTTGGTGGTTGACTCTAATTCTTCCTGAAGTAGTATAATCCAAGAATTGTAACGTGATTTCTTGAAGTATGCAATATGTATTAGATAAAACAAACTTAATGAGCACTTAACATGTTGGAACTCCTATGAATCACATGCCGAGTTTTTACTTAGTTAGGGAGAGTCGATCTATAACTCAAAGATATAGGAAAAGTTTGATTTATGTTACAAAATTGGCAAGTGTACTAAATCGTACAAGTAATAAAGTGGATAAGTCCAAATATCATTTTCCCAACAGACTCACGTTGCTTAGAAAAATAATTATTAACTAATTAAATTTATGAAATTAAAATATATGGTAAATATTTCATTAGGGTTGGATTTCATGCATCAAATCAATATGAAAACACTAACAATATATTTCTAATTTCTGATTCTAGCATTCACACCACTATGTAACAAGCCCTAATGTTTTAGTGACAAGTTTAATAAGAACCCTAATGTGTTAGACCTTTCCTTATTAAAAGTATTAAGCCTTAAGTTTGGATGTTAAGCATGACCAATGATGTACTCTATGTCTAGATGCACAATCAATTAGTTGTTTATTCTAGTCTAGGTTCTAATATCATGTCCAATGATTAGATATGGAAAAGTGTGAAGATACATTGAATAGCAGAAATCACAAAGAATTAAGATATATTACGTCCAACCACTGTATATAGAGTAGTTGGTTACTCTCTTATGCATTCTGAACACTATAAAAAGAATAATGTTGAATGCCTCCAACATCAAGAAGGAGTCTCCACAAAAGAATCAAGTTCCCTCTCTCCCTAAAAAGGGAGGTTTATTCCCTTAAAGGGATGTTGATTTTTAACTTTGTAGAGCCTTCTATTTAAAGACTGTCAGAACTGGACTGGGCTTGGAATTTGTTCTTGAATTTGTAATTGAAGTAACCAACTCTATTGGTAATTGATTATGTTGATGACTTCTTAAATCTCTGAGATTTTCACTTATGTGCAAAATATAAACCAAATGCTTATCATTTCCACTTTATTAAATAAAAACTTAATTATCCAATAAAAGATAAAATACTTATCTTTTATAAAATTATTTAATAAACCCTTAATTATTTAAAAAGATAATAATAAAAACACCAGTAAAAGATAAAAAATTAACATAATAAAAATATGATAATGACAATTATCAATTTAGAAACTAAATTATCTCACAAGTCTTCCTTTAGGATATTTGGATGCAATAATCCACATTCTGAAATGTATTAAGGGGAGCTCCAAGGAAGGTGTCTTAGATGAAGGCAAAGGTTGTACTTATTACTCACCAAGGATATTTCGTGAGGTTTGTTTCTATTATTTGTATTTTTATTGGTGATAACCTGGATGCAAACACTTGAAATTAAAGAGAAGAAGATTTTAGAGTGAATTTGAGAGTGTGTGTTCTCTCCTCTTAGGTTTCAATATTTATGGTGCATGAGATACAATGGATGAGAGGAAAGAGGAGAATTCTAGAAGATGCTCCTAGGAACTAGAACTAAAGCATGCTCCTAGGAACTAGGACTAAAGCATGCTCCTAGGAGCTAGGACTAAAGCATGCTCCTAGGAAAATTAATCTCCTTTAAGACTATTTATTCTAACATTCCCCCTCAAGCTGGAGCATACAAATTGGATGTGCCAAACTTGGAACATATAAATTCAATCCTAGGACCTCTCAAGGATTTTGTTAATACATCTGCAAGTTGTTCATTTGATCCTACAAATTCTGTGCAAATTTCTTTGGTCATCAATTTTTCTCGAATAAAGTGACAATCAATTTCAATATGTTTGGTCCTTTCATGGAACATTGGATTAGAAACGATGTGGAGAGCAACTTGACTATCACAATACATCTTCATTGGTTGAATGTTGCAAAAACCTATTTCTTGTAGAAATTGTTTAACCCATATAAGTTCACATGTTAGGGATGTCATTGCTCTATACTCTGCTTCAGCGGATGATCGTGCAACAACATTTTGCTTTTTACTTTTCCACGAGACTATATTTCCTCCAAGAAAAACACAATATACCGTGGTAGAACATTTATCCATAGGAGAACCAGCCCAATCAACATCACAATATCCAAAAACTTGAGTATTCCCTTTATCCTCATAAAGTAGTCCTTGTCCTGGAGCTTTTTTAAGATACCTTAGAATACGAATGACAGTATTCCAATGATCGATAAACGGATTCTGCATGAATTGACTCATGTTGAGAATAAAGAAAATAGGGATTGAGATTAATATCCCTTGTGTATAAACCACACATAGGGTAATTTATTTATAATAGAGAGAGGTACAAGTAAAAAGAGTAACTGAAAATAAAAAGATTAAATAGAAGATATTGTTTGATATTGTGGTTATCAATATCTAACAATATCTTAATAATATCAAACTATATCTAACACTCCCCCTCAAGCTGGAGCATACAAATCGTATGTGCCAAGCTTGTTACAAATATAATCAATTCTAGGCCCTCGTAAAGACTTCATAAAAATATCTGCTAACTGACCACTTGAGTTAACAAACTCAGTCTTGATGTCTCCAGTCATAACCTTTTCCCGAACGAAATGACAATCAATCTCAATGTGTTTGGTCCTCTCATGAAAGACATGATTAGAGCTAATATGAAGGGCAGTCTGATTGTCACACACAAGTCTCATTTGAGTAATATCTCCAAATTGTAACTCTTGAAGCAATTGCTTGAGCCAAACAAGTTCACAGGCAGCTGAGGCCATAGCTCTATTCTGCTTCTGCACTGGATCTTGCTACAATACTCTGTTTCTTACTTTTCCACGAGATCAAGCTACCACCAATGGAGACACAATACCCAGATGTAGATATTCTATCAGAAGGAGATCCTGCCCAATCAGCATCTGAATAGCAAACAAATCTTGTATGGTTATTAGAACCATATAACAATCCTTTTCCAGGAGATTTTTTAATATACTTCAAGATGCGAATGACTGCATTCCAATGATCTTCACATGGAGAATTAAGAAATTGCCTTACCACACTGACTGCAAAGGAAATGTCAGGACGAGTAACAGTAAGATAATTCAATTTCCCAACCAATCGTCTATACTGCTCAAGATCAGATATAGGCTCCCCCTGATTTGGTAGAAGTTTAGTATTGGGATCCATGGGTGTATCAACAGACTTTGAACTCATCAACCCAGTTTCCTCTAGAATATCCATGGCATACTTTCTTTGAGATATAACAATACCATCATTGGACTGTGCCACCTCAATACCCAAGAAATATTTGAGTTTGCCAAGATCTTTGGTCTGAAAATGGTGACAAATATGTTGTTTCAACTGAGAGATGCCATGGTTGTTACTCCCTGAAAGAACGATGTCATCAACATATACTATCAAGTAAACACATCCAACACTCGAGTGTTAATAAAAGACAGAATGATCTGCTTCACACCGAGTCATACCAAATTGTTGAACAACATTGCTAAACTTTCCAAACCAAGCCCGAGGAGATTGTTTTAGGCCATATAGGGATTTGCGAAGACGACATACCATCCCAGAAGACTCCCCCTGAGCAAGAAATCCAGGAGGTTGCTCCATATAGATTTCTTCTTGCAAATCACCATTGAGGAAATCATTTTTAACATCTAGTTGATAAAGAGGCCATTGTTGAAGAGCAGCCATGGCGATAAATAAACGAACAGAAGCCATCTTTGCCACGGGGGAAAAAGTATCTCCATAATCCAACCCAAAAATTTGAGTATAACCTTTGGCTACAAGACGAGCTTTGAGGCGATCA
>Ga0209589_1000733_pt1 | contig 48497 bp, 15 predicted proteins | sample CowpeawhiteBW_FD_187525 | JGI IMG/M metagenome (GOLD analysis project Ga0209589, IMG submission 187525) | Root nodule microbial communities of legume samples collected from California USA - Cow pea white BW (SPAdes) (version 2) | ecosystem: Host-associated > Plants > Roots > Nodule | place: USA...
AAATATAAATATATATATATATATATATATATATATATATATATATATATATATATATATATATATATATATATTCATAATTTTGGGTAATCTTACTAACATTATATATATGTTTTTCGCTATCGGTTTTCTTTATCAATTTGGTAATATTTTATTTAGTAAATATATATTATTAAAGGGCATGTTACAACTTTGGTAAGATCCGGAAAAATTCAATAAATAAATAAATATTTATTTAATATAAATACAATTAAAGGGATCTTTGTAGTAATTAATGCGGAGAATTAAGAAAAACGAATAGTATTAGTTCAATTGGTTGAAAATACTTGAATGTGTTGAGAGGACTTGGGTTCAAGTTCATTGTATGTTGTCAGTGTGTTAATTTAATTGTTTTGGATATGTGTTTGTTAGAAGGCCAACGAGAGTGTTAAGTGGTAGGAGCCAAAGGAATTGGATCACGTTTGGGATTAAGAAATGACTATGACTGCAATTGGAGCTGGTTATTGAGGTTTCTAGGTTTTTGCCCAAAAACCACTTGGCGGCATTGAAGGTTTGCCAGGCGACACAACATGAGTAACTCAATTTTCTTGATTCTGGCACGAACCGCCTGGTGGCGATGAATATCCACCAAGTGACGCAAGCAAACTTGGTTCGTTTTTGGGTTTTTGTGAATTTTGGGGTTATTCTAATCGGGGAAAAATAGTCTGTAGTATTTTGTTGAGTGATGGATGCCATGAATTGATGAATTGTTACTGTCTTTTTTTATGTATTCGATGAATCATTGTGTGAATGAACATGAGTACATGTTATGGTTTGGAAAGAAGTGGGAATATGAGTTTCAAGGGATAATTGTTGCATAAAATGTAATGGGACTATGTGTGTTTGACTTTCCAATTGAGTATATGTGGAATTAAACACATGATTGGATGTTATTGGGTGGAATTCGATGAATGGAATGAATATTAAGGTTTTAGGGTTCGCACGGGTGCAGGAAAAATGTGGGATTTACCCAGAATTGGATGCACCGACTAGCGGTACTCAGGTTGCCACCAAGCAACAGTCGTTGACCAACAGTCCTTTGGTGGCTGACTCAGTGGGGTCGCAAATTGGGAATTCTGTTGGGATTTTATTTTGGCTCATAAATGTGATATTAACAAAAACGAGTCAATTGTAATGTTGTGGAAACAATGCATGAAATATAAAGGGGTGATGATGGGTAACTTGAAAGAGGTTAAAGTATTGAAATAAATGGAACGTTGCATTGTGTTATTTGGTGTAAGTTGTTGCCATACTTTAGTTATATACAGCTAGTTTTTGTTTTGGAAGTTTCTTGTCAAAAGTAAATGGTGGCATGGTTTAAATGGTGAATACTTGGGTTGATAGCTATGTTTGATATGAAGTTCTATATTTAGTCACATTGGGTGTAGAAACTGGTACTTAAACTGTTTGAGTGTTGCTATTTTGTATTCATTATAAGTCTGCTTTATTATTAGTTGGATTTAAATGCCAGCATGGCTTTAAATTGTGGAGTATAGATGAATATATAGAGGAATAAATGTATGATTTGTAAAGTTGAGACATGTTGAATGATATTGACATGAAATTGGTGCTTGATGTGTTTCTATGATGATTGGAAGTTTGTTAGAACTGTTCTGTTGTGCATAAAAACAAGTAAAATCACATTACTAGTGTAGTGTATGATGGTGCAGACTGGATCACCAAGGGGTAGCTACAAATAGGGAGTCCCTGAAGCGTGTAGCGCCTGGCAGGTGTATTGGACTGCCAGGCGATAGTCGCAAAACAAAGGGGACCTATAGCGAGTTGCGTCTAGCGGTGAGAGGTGACCGCCAAGCAGTCTATAGCATAATTTCGCCTGGTGGTGCTTAGGCTACGCTAGGCGACAATGCAAGGGCAGGGGGCTTTCGTTGTGTGTTTTGCATGGTTGGGTGTGTTGGTGTTGGTTTTGGTTTTGGATGTGCTTGGATCCTTTTTACGAGCGGGAGGTTCGTAACGAACTTGACCGCGTGATAATCGCGGGCGAGAGGTCCATGATGATTGAATCTTGTGTGAGAATACAAGCGAAAGTTTTATATTCGATGGCTCCACTTGATTGTTACAAGCGGAACGTTCATAACGGGATGGTTCCTCACATGTTGACAATGAGCAGGAGATTCATATAGGTTGGACCACGAGTGGCAGGTTCGTGGAAGCATTGGAATCCCTAAGACCATGGTGAAGGGTGTGCTCATCTTATATAGGTTGTGATACCAAGATGGCATGGCATAAAGGTTTTGTTTTAAATAAGAAAATGATTAAGTCATTTTGGGTGAGGGGTATTTACATTCTTTCATGTATGTTTTATTTATTTAGCTCACCCTTTCTGTTTGTGTTTGGGATGATCGTGTAACTTGTTATACAAGAGCAGATGATGTTACAGGTGGTGGTGTCGATGCATAGAGCCGGAGAGGGGCTAGATGTGGGAATTATTTTGAAGACATATGTTTACTTTTAATTTGTAATTATCTTAAGTACGACTTAAAGTTTGGGATTTGTAATAATTTAAGTTATCTCTTTTTGGATTTGAATCTAGATGCATATGGAAGTTTTAAATTTTCCCATAGCTTGGGAATAATAATGACATTTTAATCGAAGTTAATTTATTTATTTTATTTAATTAGTAATATCCGCCTAGGATGTTACAAGTATCAGAGTAATAGTTTCGTCTGTAGATTTGTAGGTGTAGGGTTTCTTAGTCTCTATTGTGTAATTTTTGTGATGTATTAGTTAGTCATGTTAGTATCACTTAGATGGACTAATGGTTTCTTTTCTCCGTGTGGTCCAAGTTATTGCACCTAGGTCATCTCTTCCTCCTCCTCCAACCTCGGATATGCCCAATCTGGTAAAGGCAATAGAGGCCATGGTAGCAGCTATGCAATAACATAATGCTTCCATATTGCAACAACACAATGTAGCCATACAGCAAGGAATCTGTTGGGCTATCAACTGAGGCAACGTACAACAACATTTGGCTGCTTTGCAATAGTTAGGAGAAGTTTGTACATGTGCGTACTTCACAATCTCCACCCCGTCCACTAAAGGAATGGAGGTTGGAGCATTTTCTACAATACTATCCAACAAAGTCTGATGGAAAGAAAAGCCCAAATGAAGCAGATCAGTGGATGAAGGATATGGAGAGAATTTTTTTATAGAAAGAGGTGTCCAAATGAGAACAAATTGGCTTATACAGTGTATATACTCACTAGAGAAGCAAAGAACCATTTGGGGGTAGCATGATGATGATGTTAGAGGAGAAAGGAGAAGTGGTAACCTGGGATATTTTCAAGAAGTGATTCCTTGCTGAATATTTCCCAAACAACATCAGATATGTTAAAGAAGTGGAGTTCTTATAGCTTCTGCTAGGGAACATGTTTGTTACTCAATATGCTAAAAGGTTGAAACACCTAGGATGTTTCTATACCATAAACGTGGATGAAGAATGGTGTTGCAGAAAGTTTGAGAATGGTTTGAAAGTGGATATCAAGTTGTTGGTGGCACCTTTCTCTTTATTAAGGAATTCCCAACCTTAGTAGAGAAGGCCAGAATGATGGAGAAGCTAAAGGTTGAAGTAGAAGCCTAGTAGAGGCAATAGTAGAAGGTGGTAGAACCATCTAGGTCCAAGTCTAGGTAGGAAAAAAGGAAGAAACAATACTCTAGGCCTTAACCTCAGGGGTCTAGAGGGTTTTCTTCTCAGCAACAGTCCAGTGTCCAATGTTTTCAGCATGGATAGCCACATCTAAGGAATGCATGCCTATAGTCGACTAGTTCTAGGAGGTGTCCTGGTTGTGGGAAGGAAGAGGATTTTACCAAGGAATGTCGATCTATCAAGAGCATAGTAGCAAGATCTCCATCATAGCCACAGTCTTAGCAAAAGAAGGGAGGTGACAAACCTCAAGCTTCAAGGAGAGTTTATCCCATGTTCTTATGTTTTGGGCTGATTTGGATTATTGATTTCATGTTTGTTTGATTTTAAAGAGTTACAAAGTAAGTTTGAAAAGTCTCTTGAGGAAGAAGAAGTCTTGAAAAATAAAATTTCAATTTTAGAAAATAAAGAGACTGAAATTATTGAATGAGCATCTTACAAAAGTTATATGTTTGATATTAACATTCTTGAAAAACAACTTGAAGATGCAACAAATAATAAAAGTTTTGAAAAACTAATGTTTAAGAGAAAGGTCTTTCATAAAAATAACCAAGCTCCCAAGAATAAAAATAAAAGAACCCGTAGAGTATGGGTAGAGAAAGGAACAACTCATTCTTGGAATATAAGTCGTGTTACATGTTTCTATTGTATGCAAAAAGGACATACTTCTAACAAATGTAGAAAAAAACATTTTGATATTCCTAATGGAAGATGTGCTTGGATTCCTATTATAAAATAACATGTCGCTAACCCCAAATGACCTAAAATAAGTTTATTGGGGACCAAAATGTTATTGTTCTCTATCTCACAAGTTATATCAAAATCAAGAAAGTCTCTTTGAATGTTCAATAACTAGTATATTCATCAAACTTTTGGTATCCTAGTAAGTTCTATGATTTTATAAGGGGTTTGGGAATATTATATATGTGTAAAAGTGGTAAAAATCTTTAATTTCAGTGTTTTCCGAAAAAATCCGCTGGGATAAATGATCATCTCAGGTGATAATCAATTATCAACAAATCTAGAAATTTTTGTTCGTGGGTACAAACCAATAATCGATTATCTTAAGCTGATAATCGATTATCTTAAGCTGATAATCGATTATCTTGCATAGTAGGACGCATATTTTCAATTTTTTTACCGTTTGAGTGAGCTTTTCAAAAATTTAGACCATGAACCACAACTAGGTACTTCATAAATGCAAATTAGTACGTTAGAGTTCATTTTGTTAATATAACATTTCCTTCTTTAAACCCATATTTTTTATTCTTTAGAGTCTCTCTTTCATTTAGGGGGAGTCTTTGATTAAGGGGGAGTATTTGTTCTTGAAATGTTTGTATCAAAAAGGAGAAATATTACATGTAGGAGGAGTTTTATATCTTAAACAATTCTTTTAAGGGAAACTTAAGTTATCTGATTTAAGGGGAGTTGTCTAAAGAATTCATTTTTAATTATGATAAAAAAGGGGGAGATATATTTGTGTTATTATCTTATGATAAGTGGTACCTATTTAAAGGGAAGATATGTGTTTATTGATATCTTGTAATACCTTATGTTTTAAAAAGGATAGAAAAATTAATTATCTTTTATTTGGATTAACTATTATTTTCTCTTAAGTTGTTTATTAAGAACAGGACATATCACAAGTCTTCAGTAATTTTTTATCATCATCAAAAAGGGGGAGATTGTTGACAAAAACAAGAAGATGGATATCTTCCTCCAATAAGGAGTTTTGATTATGATGATGATGACTTATGAAGAAGTATGGAAGACTTGATGATGATGCATGAAAAAATGTTGAAGACTTAAAAGAATGCTTTGATTCAAATGATGTATTGAAGACTTAAGGGTTTAGTTGTTTAGGTCTTGTAATCTGTGTATGTTATTTAAAATAGTTAAATTAGCATGTCAAGAGTCAAAAGGCAAAACCCAAGTAGTAGAGTACCAAGAGAATTTTATTTATTTGCAAAACTCACTAGCATAATCAATTATTCTTAGTGATAATCGATTATCTCAAATTAAACTGATTTTTTAGAAAAGCCTCTAGAATAATCAATTATCACTGCTGATAATCGATTATCACTGCCGATGTGATAATCGATTATCACCTGCTGATAATAGATTATCCTGACTGATAATAGATTATCACAGCGAGAAAAATATTTTCATAAAAGTTTCTTTGATAATAGATTATCACTTATGATAATCGATTATCTATGGCAGTTGTGACTTAACTTTTCATATTCTTAACCTAATTCCTAAATAGGCTTCTATAAATAGAGTGGTAGGCTTTCATTATCAAATACAGAATTTAGAGAATTCTGGGTACTTGAGAACTCTCTGTGGGAAGGCTTTGAAAAACCTAGTGTGGGTAGGACGATAACTTTCATCAAGTGGGATCTTGAGTGATTGAGTGTTGTTGTTGTTGCTAGGAGAAGTCAGTCATCCTTTGTGTGATTCAAAGGAGGTGTTTTCATCCATTGTGGATTTCAAGGGAGGTGTCTTCATCTCTTGTGTGATTCAAGAGAGGTGTTTTCTAAACCTAATCTTTCTTATCATTGATTGTAAGTTTGGTTTATTGTAGTGATTGAGTTAATCTCGTTTTTGAGAGATTAATAATTGGACGTAAGGTCTTTTGATCCGACCAAGTATAAATTCTTTGTGCAATTTTCTCTTCTCTACTCTCTTTATTAAAATAAAGGAAAGAATTTTAATTGATCTTTGATATTAAAAGGGAAAATTTTAAAAGCACATTTTTTATTAAGAACCCAATTCACCCTCCCTCTTGGTTTTTGTCCAAACGCCAAACATTCCGCTACTCGATACCAACAATATCTTGTATCTTTACCCTCATTTTGTTCCATAAAGCATCATTTATTAATGTTAAATTTACACATATCCAATAAATATGGGCTTACAAAAAAAATCTTTTTTCGAAATGAAAAGTATCCATGACGACCTTGTTTTCTAGCTCTAGATTAAATCTTAGGATCAACGTGGTAAAATTAAACGAATTACGTTTGAAGCAAAGGGTCTTACTGCCACAATTGATCTCAAGATCTAAACAAGAATGATAATTGGCAATATCATGTTTTTATTATGTTTCTTTCTATCCTTTTAAATAGTTAATGGTTTATTAAATAATTTTTGGATAAGTATTTTATCTTATTAGATAATTAAGATTTTATTTAATAAATTAGAAAACATAAGTATTTGGTTTATATTTTGCAGATAGGTGGAAATCTCAGAGATTTAAGAAGTTATCAACACAATCAATTATAAATAGAGGTCGTTACTTCAATTACAAATTCAAGTACAAATTCCAAGCCTAGTCTACTTCTAAAAGTCTTTAAATAAAAAGCTCTACAGGATTGCAAAGAACAAAAACCCCTTTTGAGGAATAAATCTTCCCTTTTGGAGAATAGAGGGAACTTAGTTTTTTGGTGGAGACCCATTCTGGAGGTTAGAGGCATTCATCATTATTCTTTTTCTAGTGTTCAAAATATATAAGAGTAACTAACTCCTGTATTCACGGGGTTTAGGCGTAATGCATCTTCAATATTTGTGATTTCTACTATTCAATATATTTATTTTCCATACTCTTATGTTCTATTCTCGATCTTAACTACATGATATTATTGATTGCACTTTTATGGGTATCTAATCATTGGAAACGATATTAGAACCTAGACAAGAATAAACAACTAATTTATTGTGCATCTTGACATATAGTACATCATTAGTAATTCTTAACATTCAAACTTAAAACTCAATGATAACTTTTAATAAGGAAAGGTCTAAGACATTAGGATTCTTATTAATAAGTTTAGACTTGTCTTGAAGACATTTGGTCTTGTTACATAGTGGTGTGAATGCTAGAGTCAGGAATTAGAAATATGTTGTTAGTGTTTTCATATTGATTTGATGCATGCAATCCAACCCCAGTGAAGTCTTTACCTCATAAGTATTAGATAAATTTAATTGCTTTCTACATTTTAGAATTATTTTATAAACAAAATCAATACTTTTCATTATTTTAAAGTTCGTAGCCTTAATTAGTGAATAAACATAATATTTTTGAACAATGTGAGTCTCTTGCGATTACAATATCTGAACTTCCCATTTTATTACTTGAACGATTTAGTATACTTGCCAATATTGTAACAAGCTTTTGGCATCATTGCTTAGGACTTGCATTTTTTCTAGTCAATTGTGTTTTATTTACCAATTTTGGTTTAAATTTTTTATATATTTTTCTCTTTATTTTTTATATATACTAATTTTTATATATAGAAAAATCAAAATTATAGAAAACAAATTAAATTTATGAAATTAAAATATAAGGTAGAGACAATTCCTAATGTCTTAGAGACAAGTTTAAAGTTATTAATAAGAACCTTAATGTCTTAGACTTTTTCTTATTAAAATTTTGCATTGAGCATTAAATTTGGATGTTAGGAATGACCAGTGATGAACTCTATAACTACTATAACTAGATGCCCAATCAATTAGTTGTTTTATTCTAGTCAAGATTATAATATCGTGTCCAATGATTAGATCCTTATAAACATGCAATCAATAATTATCATGTAGTTAAGATAAAAAATAGAACACAAGAGTATAGAAAAGAAATATATTGAATAGCAGAAAACAGAGTTAAGATACATTATGTCCAACCATCATGAATACGGGAGTTAGTTACTCTTATATATTTTAAACACTTAGAAAAAGAATAATGATGAATCTCTCCAGCCACTGGAATGAATGTCCACTAAAGAATTAAGTTCCCTCTTTTCTCCAAAAGGGGAGATTTATTCCCCAAAAGAGGGTTTATTTTTAATTGTGTAGAACCTTCTATTTAAAGACTTTCAAAATTAGAATGGGTTTAAAATTTGTACTTGAATTTGTAATTGAAGTAATCAACTCTAATGATAATTAATTATGTTGATACCTTCTTAAATCTATGATATTTCCATTTATCTGTAAAATATAAACAATACTTATCTTTCCCAATTTATTAAATAAAAACTTGATTATCTAATAAAAGATAAAATAGTTATTTTTTGTAAAATTATTTAATAAACACTTAATTATTTAAAAATATAATATTAAAAATACCAATAAATGATAAAAAGTAAACATAATAAAAATGTGATAATGTCAATTATCAAAATATCCCAAACTTTAAACTTTTTCATGTTCTCATGAAAGCTAATGTTAATAAGAAAAATTCAGGTCAACCCATCATACTAACGCAAGAGCAAATAACATTTCAATTAATCTTATCATTCAACAAAAGAATTTCACTTGTGCTTTAAAACTTAAGATAGAATTTTGTTTAATCCCTTCAATCCTTAAATTAGTATAAGAGATAATATCCAAACTTCACTAGGGTTGGATTTCATGTATGAAAACACTAACAATAATTTCTTACTCTAGCATTCACACCACTATGTAATAAGTCCTAATGTCTTAGAGATAAGTCTAAACTTTAATATAATCCTAATGTTTTAGACCTTTTCTTATTAAAAGTTTGCATTAAGCCTTAAGTTCAAATGTTAAGAATGACCAATGTTGTACTATATGCCTCTAAATACATAATCATTAGTAGTCTATTCTAATATTGGTTCTACTATCGTATCCAATGATTTGAAAGACCCACAAATATGAAATCAATAATTATCATGTAGTTAAGATCGAGAGTAGAAAACAAAAGTATGGAAAAGAAATAAATTGAATAGCAAAAATCACAATGAGTTAAGATACATTATGTCAAATCCCGTGAATAAGGTAGTTAGTTACTCCTATACATTTTAAGCACTAATAAAGAATAATGATGAATGTCTCCAACCTTCGGAATGAGTCTACACCAAAGAATTAATCCCAAAAGGGAAGGTTTATTCCCCAAAAGGATTCTTTTTTAACTCGGTAGAGCCTTCTATTAAAAGACTTTCAGAAGTGGATTGTGCTTGAAATTTGTACTTGCATTTGTAATTGAAGTAACCAACTTTATTGATAATTGATTATGTTGATACATTTCTAAATGTCTTATATTTTCACTTATCCGCAAAAATATAAATCAAATATTTATTTTTCCCACTTTATTTAAATAAAACCTTAATTATCTAATAAAAGATAAAATACTTATCTTTATTAAAATTATTTAATAAACCTTTATTATTTAATGTGGGATTTATATATATATATATATATATATATATATATATATATATATATATATATATATATATATATGAGTGTGTCTTACCCATTGTCATATAATAGAAAAAGGCTTAACATTGTAGCATTATTATGAAAAATAAGGATTGGAACTTTAACTCTTGTTGGATTATTGTTCATATTCAACGAGGAGATTGGATTTTGATAGGATGCATTAAGCGTCGTAGATTACGGTGTTGCTTACACCAGATGAGCAAAAGGTGTTTGAAGTTGAAAGATGTAGGTTATGGACCCTTGAACGCCCAAGCATGTGAAGAGAAACATTGTGTTTATTGTTTATGGAAACTCATTAATTCCTCATTCCCTTCTTCCATCATGAAAACTCGGCATCCCATCTTTTTGTATTTTGAGCTTTTGATTTCCAAAAGAAGAAGCAAGCTTCTAAAATACAGCTAAGGCATTATTGTTCGACAATGTGGCGACCTATTTGGATTTGCTGGCTAACTCAAGCTCCATTCTGTTGAATCATTAGGGGATTGAAATTGGGAACACATTTAATGGGTCTTCTAGACATGTTTGATATATGTTTGGACAGGAATTTGGAGTGAAAAGAAAAACCTTGTGATGATGCGTCGTTTACAGATATGTGTGTGGCCATCCATTTGGAATAAAGCTCAGAGGACGGTGTGAGGCCCATGTGACATTGTTTAAGTGCCTTTTACTGAATTTATTCTACTTGTTCGGTAGAGAGGGTGTTTGTGTTAAATCCCTCTTTAGAATTTCTTTCTTCTTTTGTTCCCCTACCCTCATTTTCTTTCTGCCTCTTTCCCAACAAAACATTCAGAAGAGAAAAAGAATTGTCCACATAAATTCTGCACGCATTTAAGAAGGCCAACACTTCTACATTTGAACTTTAAAAGTCACCCAAAGCTGACCTCAAAGTTAAATGCTGCACCTGTACATGATGGGTGAATACCGGAGTATTTAAATGTGTATTTCGACCTGATTTACCCCTATAAAATATACTTAAATAAGGACATGTTTGCTTCATTTATATACAATAAATTTATATTAAATGTAAATCTACAACATTACTCTCATGTTGAAAATATAAAACATGTAAATTGAAAAAATTTTGATAACAAATGACACTGTAGTTCAAATTTCAAATCAATGACTCTGGTTAAAAAAATTTAATAGGTAAATTTAAGTCTAATTTATTCTTACAAATCTTAGATAAAGAGAATTTAATACTGACTTAAATTTCAATATATAACTTTTAATTTTAATATTTATTAAAAACATGATCGTAAAAGAGCAATTTGAAATGGTTGAATTGAGAATGAGAACATATGAATACAGAAGATCTCGATAACAAATGTCAATAGGTTCAAATTTTAAATGAGATAAACAATTAATGCCTCTCATAGGTGAATTTACGTCCGATTTATTCTTATAAATCCGACTTGGATAAAGAGAACTTATTACTGACTTATATTTCAATATATAATTTTTAATTTTAATATTCATTTAAAAAATAAGATAAAATAGTAATTTGTAATGGTTGAGAATGAGAGCTCTTTTAAAGAAGAAAAAAGAAAACATTATAAGAATGTTTAATTGAGAAAATAAGAAAAAGAGTCGTAATCTCCAAACTTGTATTCTAATTTATAATAATGTAATCAATATTAAATTAATTCATATTTAGTAATGTTTATAAAAAATATGCTAATACTTTTTTATTTACTTTTCATATAATTTAATCTATGATTAACTGGCGAATTATTACACGAAAAGAAACTGCCGAATTAAATCAGTGCGGCATAATTAATCAGTGGTTTATGATTAAGAGGAAATTTGTAAGTACAATTCCTGTTCAATGTAAAAAAATAACAAATTCAAATTGCGTTTTATAAATTCATTATTAAATGTGACTATTTATAGTTAATGTACTCCAAAGCATTAACTTTAATTCTCAAAAGAAAAAATCCAGAAAATAACAGAGCATTAAAAGAAAATTTTTATTAGTCTTTAATCTGAGTGGGATACGGGTGAATATGATGGTTCCGACATTATTAAAACAATGTTTGGTAAGTAAAAGTCATATCCAAGAAAGATATATTACTCATTAATTGTCAACTTTAATACACTGTGCGCAATATGTACTTAAAAAAATTAAATTTTTACTTATTATCTTCTAATTTTGTTTAAAGTGGGTTACGTAGTGTATTTCAAAGATAATTATATTCGTCCCCACCACAGGGACACATAGTTTGGTGAGTGTTATCTATAGAAATCAATAGAGCATAAATCGTTTGTCGCATTTTATGATTAGGTAAAGTACACGCCTTAGCCATGTGCTATACTTTCACGGGTCTTCAATAGTTTTGAATTGGTTCATATTTTGTCTCCTTTTCATGCCAAAATTATATCTTATTAACAAGGACAACAGCCTCCGACCAAAACATCATTAACTTCTTCACATATTTTCTAAACAATCAAACATTGCTCGAACTCGTATCATAATTGAATTTTAAATCTAATTTAATCTTCCATAATTATTTATAAAATAAAATTTAAGTTTATATATATAGGGTTTAGGGTCATTTTTTTGGCTATGTGGCAGTTGTGCAGTTCCACCATCATTTCTTTGCTTAAGAAACAGGCTCTTCAAAGCATGTAATGTGGGGTATGCCATGGCAATATGTTTCTACAAGAGAGGCAGGAAACTCACTGCCCTGTTAGACTCCAACCTACTTTTGGTTTGGGCTTTTGGAGTGGGCTTCTAGGTGACAAGTTTTAGGGAGCTTCTCCCTGCATCTCCAAATAGTTCTCTTGTATTCCAAAACATTTTATAATTTTTACTTTACTCTGGGTTTTAAATAAAACATTTTTTTTTCTCGTATTTAATGAACGAGTCCACCTCAAAATTTAACTTAGATGTTGTTACGCCGCAAGTTTCCTTCACTCCACATCCGCAAGGCACCTTCTCCCCACATTCGGCCCACGCTTTTCTTTTCACCCTACATCCGCGAAGCTCTTCTCCCCAACATTTGTAAGCTTAACTTGCCCTTCCTTCACTTAAGTAAATTTTTTTGTAATTTGTACTATCTTTCATTGGTAGTAACATTGATGTCATAAGGACAAACAATATCAAGTAACTCATGTTTGACTGTGACCTTTGCGATGTCAACTTCCTTAAAATGATTGAGCACGAGATCAAGTTTCCTTAAATGCATAAATGCCCATGCGCTTGAGAAGATGAGATATTTGAAAAGGTCAATCTAGTCCACATTATATGAATTTCAGGCAGAGAAATCATCCCAGAATCATACCCTACTAATTCATAGGCATATGGAAGACCATATGTTTATCTCAAAATGTAACCACAACATTCATTATCAAATCCTATGTGCTTAACTATATCTAACTCTTAAGCAATGAGTCATAAGGCATATCTAGATACATATTCAACTAATCTTTTATAATTGAATGCCTTGAAAGCATCGCTCATCATATTTATATTTTCTTCAAACAACACTTTTATTTCATTATGTTGCAAGATGATGACGTTATGTGTAAGACCCAAAAAAATATTTAATATAAATTAATTAAAGGGAACTTTATAGTAATTAATGCGGAGAATTATGAAAAGGAGTAATGGTAGCTCAGGTGGTTGAGCGTGGGAGTGGTGTTGAGAGGACTTGGGTTTGAGTTTTGTGCATGCCATTAGTGTGTTAATTTTATTATTTAATGTTTTTTGCATGCATGCATGGTTGTGGGATACGAAATTATAAAGCATGGTGTGCATGAAATGCCAAGAAACATGAGTTGACTTGATGGTTGTGTAGTAATAGGGTGATTATGCGTTTGAACAGCTAGCACAAAGTAGTCTCTATTCACATTTTACCCTAGCCGTCATGGAAGCCAAAGAGGTAGGGCTTATCAGTTACAAGATCAAATGGTAGACTAATTACGGTGCAAGGAATGATTCTAAGAGCACTTTTGGAGCGGGAATTCTAGGTTAAAGGAGCTGAAACTCAAGCTTGATTGTAATTATATAATTACGTTATGTATGGATTCATGTATGCTTCTTTCTCTTTCGCGAAATTCTTAGATTTCTGGAATTTTTTCCAAAAACCGTCTGGTGGCGTTGAAGGCCCACCAGGCGATGCATGAATCATGTGCTTATTTTCCCAGTTCTACAATTGTGATTGATCTCTACAACATGTGTTGGTGTTTTCAGGATTTATATAATCTCATTGAACATGTGCTTTATAAATTGCATGAGCTATCACTATGGTAATGATATGTGGATGAATTAGTGATTTCATGAGTATGAGGGTTGTCTTGATTTTGAATGAATGGGAATGTCATTTAATTATGGCAATTGTACTGATTTTGATGCATGTATGAGACTGAATATGCTTAAACACTATGCACATGAGGAAATGCCATATTGTATGAAACTTCACGATTGGCAATGAGTTGGGAAAATTTTGAGGTTCCCGTTGGTGCAAGAGAGTCTGGGTTCAACCCAGAAATTGATGCACCGCTTGGCGGTACAAGTTAGCCGCCAAGCGGCAGATGACGCCAATAGTCCTTTAAGGCTAGATGTCTGGGTTGCGAGTTGGGTCTTTTAGCCTTGGGTTTTCTTTCTTTAACTCCATATATAATTGGGGATAATGCTAAAATGGAATTGAGATGATATGATTGAGCCACGAATTGGAATGGATGTTTGAGCGTATAATTTATATATTATAATTTTATGTGTATAAACCAATATAGTAAAGTCAAAATTTGGTTGCATTATTCATGTATGAGTGCATATGCCTATATGTATACAGGGTTGGTATAATCTGTGTCAAAGCGAGAATGCATGCATAGACCTATGAATAGGTATATATTGGTTAAAATCTATGTACAGTGGTGCTTGATTGAATTAGTTGGAGTATATATACTTGTAACCTGTTTGCTGGAATGTGTGCATGTGTTCATCGATGTTTGAGAAATTGTTATGTATTACATAAACTAGTAGTCTCGAGTTTACTGGTGTGGCGCCTAGCAGTGCAGATTGGACTCCCAGGCGATAGGCACCACAAAAACTCTAGGCAAAACCTGATAGCTGGTGCTTGGCGATGAAAGGGGTCCCACCAGGCGGTTTCTCGTGAAATTGAGCCTCAACCTGAATCTAGTGGGCTGGCACCTAGCGGTGGCAGGTGTTCCGCTAGGTAGTCTGGAACAATATTCCACCTGGCGACGCTGGAGTCACGCCATACAACATGTAGGGATGAATTGCGTTGGAGGTTTTTTACATAACTTTGGATGAAGGCCTTGAGGAGATGACCTTTTGGAGGGCCATTTACGAGTTATAGCTTGTAATTAGGGGTTAAACACATGATTATTCTAGGTTGGAGCCTGATGATAATTGGAATTCCGGTGTGAGTGTGTGAGTTGTGGCTCGTATGGATTGGTTTCACTTGATTGCCCTTCACTGGTAGTGTCCAAGTGAGGTTGGTAGTCTTGTGATAGATATGAATTGAGGTTTAAGGAGCTCCACTTCGGTGTTGTGGATTATAGTCCATAACTGGATAATTCCCACATGTGACCTACAGGTGGTAGCCGATAGATGGTGGAACCATGAGTTTGATCTTGTCGTAGCAAGAGTCATCTTAAGGATATCATTAGAGTGTGTAAAATCTGGATACGCACAGTGGTGGCTATGATTTCTAGTACAAGAGGGTGGGATCCTCAGAAAGGGTTTGAGTTAATTTTAAATGATTTGGATGATGGCTTTGGGGTGTAGACTTGTTGAGACCATTCCTTGAGTTGTGGCTCGGAATGGAGGTTACACACGTGGTGATCTTGGGTAGTGGCCTGGTGGTATTGGAAATCTAGTGTAAGTACATGAGCTCGTATTGGTTGACTCCACTTGATTTACACTCACGGGTAGCGCCTTGTGATGTTGGAAATCTTGTGTTGAGAATACGAATTGTGGTTCGTATTGGGGAACTCCACTTGACGTTACGGATGGTGGTTCGTAAAATGATATTTCCATCTCATAATCATATACATCCTTAATCATATTTCATATTCACGTATCAATAATTTCATCTCAATCAATTAACAACCTCAAACATATATATAACATAAAGTACATCAAAACGGTGAAAACCAATTCTCTAACCAAAAAATTCAAAATAAAGATCTAACTGATCAAAGTGAAGAATCATGTATCTAGGATCAGTTGTCAAAATTTTAACTTGATTCAACAATTAACGAAGCGGGAATCTTCATTTTACCAAGATGACGTAGTGTTGAAAAACTGGGTAGCGCCCAACACCAGCGAGACAATGAACCATAGTCAAACTGACACTCGGTTGTGAGAGGGTGGCACCTAGAGCCACACATACAGTAGCTTCTGTTTTGGGTTTCCAAAACTATCGCCCAACGCTTCATCAATGCAGCCCAATGCCATGACAATAACAAACCACTAAAAGGATAATTGACTTGATTCGGTTGGTCAAATTGAATACATTCTACCCCTTCTTTTCATTCAATTGAGTTCAAAAATAGTGGTCAAATGTCTACCGTTCTACAAAGTAATGGATGCCACCACAAGTGCACAACTTAACAAGACTTGATGCTTGTATCCAGATCATTTGAGACATATTTTTATAATTGGTTGTGAATAGTTGAATGATTCTATAGGATTAAAATGCTTATATGGTGAATTGATGAAATTCTTTAAAACTTCACTAGCTTACCCTTTCTATTGTGTTTTGTTTTCTTATGTTTCCTTTCTCTTGCCATGATCATCTGATGGTGTTAGTAGTTGAAGATTCGATGGCTAGATCAGGACAAGGTAATGGTGATTCTGCTATATAGATTTTTGTTCCTCTTAGAGTTTATTAGTATTCCCTTTCGAGAGACCTTCTGGTAGTTCTAGATAACCTTATATAACTTTTATATTCAGTTCATCTTAATTTTTGGATAACTTTATGACTTTATACATTATTATCTTATTCCATGCTCCTATCAGGTATACTATATTTATTTAATATTTTATGATGGTTAAATGAGAGAATGAAATTATTAAATTATTACGTTATTAAATTATAAAATTATTAAACCTAAAAAATAACATACAATTCCAAAAAGTTCAAGTTTAAAAGGAAAATCTTTATAATTTTATAATTTTATGATTTTTACAATTTTAAAAATTTAGACTTTATGATCTTATGATTTTATAATTTTATAATTTTATAATTTTATAATTTTATAATTTCACAATTTTACGATTTATTGATTTTTTTAATTTTTTAATTTCATAATCTTAAATGAAATTATCAAATTATCAAATCATAAAATTATAAAATCATAAAATTATTAAATAATAAAATCATAAAATTATTTAATTATTCAATTATTCAATTATGAATTATTAAATTATTAAACTATTAAACTATTAAATTATTAAATTATTAAACTATTAAATTATTAAACTATTAAACCTCAAAAATAACACACACAAAAAGTTTAAAATTAATATAAAAATTTATAAAAAAATGGTTTTTTAATAATTAAATTTTGACAATTTTATTCTATAATTTAAATTAATATTTTTTTAAGTAATTTTCTATTTTTCTATTTTTCTATTTCTTTATTTTTTTTTATTTTTTATATTTCAAAACCAATTAAAAAAAGTCAGTTCAGTTTATGAAAAATATTGTCAAAAATAGCTGTAAACGATATCTTTATCCTTTACAAAATTACATGTACAACATTTCATTTATTCAATACATACAGAAAAAGGTTTCAATCAACTACACGTCTTTGTTATCTTTCAAGATTACAGCTCTACGACGCAAGCCATCCAGCTTGTTTCTTCATATCCCTGCAAATTGTAGAAAAATATATACCATAGAATAAATATTTATGCAAAATTTAGAGTAAGAAAAGAAAAAAAGAGTGTAGATTGTGAGATGTAAAAGTAACTTACATGCAGCGGGGTATGCAACATGCTGAGTCTCTACAATTCTTCGAGTGTAAAGCTATTGCTTGCCAAACTTTCTTACAATGTTGGCATCCTCCAGAAACTCGAACAGTACACCTACTGGCATGAGAAAACAACTTTCTGATTTTAAGGCAGTAGGGGTAGGTGCATGGTCGAGTTTGAGTTGAATGACATTGTGATGCGTGCTTTACAACTTCCAGCAGTTCCTGCAACTGCATGATAAAGCTGGCTCAGACATATTATATCATAAGAACGGAAAATAAAACTAAGGTTCACTCATCATACCACTGTTGTGTTCTGCTTTAATTCTTCACTTCCTGAAGGAGATTGTGCGGTTGAACAAGTTTCACTCAACGTGTGTGAATGGCATTTGGCACCTCTGGCGATATAGCATGCAGAGCAGACAGTGAACTCAGGGCAAGTCTCACATCTCCAGTAAGATTGGCTAACAATGCGTTTACAGCAAACTTGGCAACTTATTCCGACAGTCATGTGAGTACGGTTGCTCAAAAAATGGAGGATCATCATTGAGGAATACTTCGCTTGACGGAGTGAATCAAATTGAAACCTATTCTTTTGGCAAAAGCTAAGAAAGTTATATCTGGTTTCAAATAACCCTTTATTAAAGATGATATCTTTCTCCTCAGTTGTATCAGGAAGGATGCGTTCCGTAAGGACCTGGAAGTAGAGACACACAATTCAAACATGTACAGTGTTTCAAAAACTCATGAATTAATCTTAAAAGTTTAGGTTAGGAAGTACTTGACAAAGTTTATGTCTCTCGCCTTTGACAGAAGTGTGTGAATCAGCAGTGTGACATCTGAAATGTTCATATGAGAAGCAAAAGACGTAAGCCATTTTTTGTTACTTATCTAACTCCCAAATATAAAGCCAGCAAGCTTAGCATATAAATGAAGCACTTATTTACATTTACATGTACATAGTCGACATAAAAAATATGCAGAGTCTGTATTCTAGAGAACAAAAATGTTTTTCTATATCAAATTTCCAATTCAATCATATCCAACACATTTATATGGGTAAAAGGGAAAAAACAGTTCAAATATTTGATGTTTAAGGGGTCTTCACCTTTCACACTCCTGAAATATCTTGCAGTCCTTGCAAAACCATCGCTTCCCACACTGTATCACTTTATGGCAGTGGATGCAAACATACTGAAGTTGAACTACCATAAAATCTTCCTTGAAAGGTGATATGGTTTGTCCCAGCTGGTATAGATCAAATAACAAATTAACATAGATCAACATTTCATTCAAACATGTATAAAAGCACATATTTCGCTGGATGAGATTCGTTTATGTAAATATATAACACTGTTGCAGGTAAATATCATGTCGATCTAGGATTAATTAATAAAAATGGACAGAAGAAATTTAATAACCAGATCAATCTTTCTTCAGAAGGATTGACAAACAAACTAAACTACCAAAGAAGATCTAACTATGAAGATTAGAAACCTACCTTTTGCATCACTAGGATATCTTTTGCAGTTCCTTTTGAAAGATTTACACATCCCATGGACTTCAAAGATCTAATTGGTACTAATTTCAGCATCTTTTCACGGTTTCCTCCAGTGTGTTGTTCAATCTGCATGGCTTTATCCATAGCAGCACCAGACCAGAAGTCCCCGTCAAAGTAAGGCAAACGAGAAGCAGTTACCTTGGATTCACGTTTTCCAGTAGGAAGAAAGAAACGATCGTATATGTTAGATAAACCAACAACAATATCCTCTTCACCAGCCTTTCTTAGAGCTGAATGATACCTTCATGAATTAAACAAACATGTATAAATTACTCGATGGTTACACGGCAGAGCTAATTTTCCAGAGGATGAAGATATATAACATGACAGTTCTATAGTGCATACACGAAAACTAAAAACAGATAAGGAGAAAGAAAGACGTACCAATGTCGTAGTTGATCTTTCTTTGGAGTTTTTTGAGAATCAGGGTGACAGTAGAATATATAATCTTCTCCCTTTATAGGCGGACAGGACCATATGTAACAAGTTGTAAAACCTCTTTTCTTGCAAAAATCAAGATATCCAATCTGAGAACAAAGAAAGCAAAACATGAATGGAAAAATTGATATAATAAACATGTGGCTTTACAAAGATAAAATGCAAGTAATTAGAAACAAAATTTGAAAACACATACCAATATTTCATGGTAAACGAAGGTACGGAGAGATTCTCTGGCCGAGATATGTATTTCCGGCCTAAAATACTTAACCGAATCGAGATATGAAATGTATATAGAACGCTGATTTGGATAGCCGCATTCTGAGCCAAACTCTTGAGCATACATTGCAAAGAGGCACACATCCACTCCATCAATCTTTTGAAACAGAAGAATAACCTGAAACACAAGAAAATGCTGCCACTTCGTAATAGAATAGTGTAAATAAAAGTTAATATATTCATTGATTAACCTCTTTACTTACTTTTGAAGCGTAAGAAAATTCTGCAGGATAATCATTCCCCTCAAAGATATTGAGAAATTGTTTCTTCACTTCAATATGTTTGTCCACAGATAGCACAACCCTAACAGAAAGATTGTCTGCTACAAAAACCTAGCAATTTGATTCACACGAGACAAATCAGAAAATATGAACTTTATAAATTAATATCTAAGATTTTTAAAAGGAAGTAGGAAGAAGTAATTGATAAAGATCAGTAATAACGGTCGGGAATAGTTCAAGTGTAAGTCAAAGTCTCACATTAAGTAGAAAAGACAAAGTTAAACACTATATAACATGATAGGTCTATAACTCCATTATCTTAAGATTTTTGGTTAAAAGTGGTGACGAATGTCTTGTATACGTAAAACTAATGTCATATATATAAATCCATATGAAATATATATAAACTCAACCATGATAGCAAAGTCATAATCTCTTAATGGCTACACGCTTCCCATTGCCTTAAGGCCTTTTTGGGGCTGAAGCATATAGCTACTTTAATATAAACTGTACCAGAGTTCTTTAAGGATACAAATTAATAATTTACATCACATTTGCAGTTTACTTGTTTACATAAGAGTAAGAAAATGTTAAACAAATTGGGCACATGCATGCTCAAACATAGCGAATTAAAATTCTTTACTTGAGAAGTCTTACCTCCGGAATCTTATTCCTTTCAATTTGACCGAGGCGCTTCAAAAGCCTCCCCTCTATGTGGTCACTAAGTTTGGTTCTAGGCAAGTCTTTAGCGTCAAAGGGTACACGCACATCGTTTCTATTTTCGTTTAGGCAGCATAAAAGGCATATATATTCAGCAGTGTTGTCCAAATCACTTTTACTGTTGTAGAGTGCGCATATCTGATGCTGCCAACTTTTGCATTTACTGCATTGGATCCACTGGAAGAAACAATGGTAATCAAAAGTGAGTTTGAAGTTAGCTACATTGAGATGAATATAGTACAAAGACATTATTTAATTTACCGCTTCTTCACATTCTCCATCATTTTTATTTTTGCTAAGATCTGTCTTGGAAACAGTTGTCCCGTTGAATGAGATGTTCCCACCTCGGGCATTCTTATAGCATGTAGTACAAAAGCAATTATTTGTGTCCTCTTCTTCTCTTTTATAGTAATAACATGCATTACGCCTGATGCTGATGCCGCAACAAAGACAATAAATTGGCTTAGGGGCAAAGTACAGCGTTGTCATTGAACATAATTGGCATTTGTAAACATCATTTCCTGATTCTCCGTCCGTTGTAACCTATTAAAAGAAAGGGTCAGTTCATATATGCTTGAAAAATCCAAAAGCAAAGTTGCCAATTCTATAAGAAATTCACATATACGCTCACAGATACTCGTAAGAGTATTGGAAGAGATCAGGGTAATGAACAGACAATAGAAGATGGTATAATGACCTTATTATTATCTTGTTTTCCAAGACTTCTAATGTGTTCCTTTATTCGACTTCTTGTTAAAGATTCAGTTGAAGGAACAATATTAGCGGTTTGATCTGTGGACTTCATTTCCTTTTCTTGAGATTTTGGTTCAATGACTTTCTCTGTAGCATTGGACTCATCTTGGTTCAATCCGCTTTTGCCTTGTATGTCCTCTGTATTTGAAGGCATAGATTTTTGGCAAACAGTTTCCATATTAGAATCAGATCCAGTGATAGAATCCACTAACTTATCGTTGACTATCAAATCATGGTCTTTTGTTGGTTCCTCTGGATTTAAAATATTATCAGCTTGTGAACCTCTGAATTCTATACTTTCATAGTCCACTTTTCTTCTTTTGATGAATGGTTCCATAACTTCAGAAGGGCAATCAATTTTTCTTTTGGTCAGGACCCCAGGTTCAAAATCTTTGCAGTTCTGTTGATTTCCAATGCTACTGGAGCCAAGAAAACGATTGGGTACTTCTGAAAATTCAAACCATGCATCATAAAAAAATTTTGAAAAGGAAAATTATTTCTTGACAACTAAAGTTTTACAACTTTTTCTTACAATTTGAGTTGTCATCTCATATCATATCGTAAGAGAAATTTATCAAAATTTAGTTGTTAAAATATCATTGTAAAAAAAAAAAAAAATGTTTTTTTGACAAAAGTACCAACCAAATGAAGCTTCCAAATTGCTTCCCCCAACAGAAGCAGCAGGAAACTCAGAAAGCACATCCAAATCAGTACATTTCGGGATCGATGACAGCCCTCCTTTTGGGAAGTGATGTTTATTATGTGCAGCAACTGCACCATAATCAGTTGCATTAATGCAAGGACCGAGCACTCTCTGAAAAGCATGTCCGGGCACACTTTCATTAGACCAAGAATGCAATGAGCCAGAAGAAGATGACAACATATTCGATGTGCGAGAAACAGCATTGTCTACTTGACAACATTTATTTGCACGAAACATGTTGACTTTTGTCTTCAACCGCCGAACCAATGTCTTCCTGTCCATATACTCCTCCTGCATGCCAAACATGAAGAAAACTCATCAATAAATCCCTGGATGCTTAAATAAGAAACTTTGGGAAAAATTTGCATTTCAATCCTATCATTGCCTTGCTAACATGCTCAGACAGTTTCAAAACATACCTGTGAAGCAGCATCCATAAATAGCTCGCTTTCCAGAATATTTGCAATTGTAGATGACTTTCTCTGCTCCCAGTGCATTATGGATATTAAAATTCCAAAACTACAAGTAAAATTCAGTTAGTATCAACTCAATGACTATTTTTATGATGAAGCAAAAGTCAGCACTAATAACTTTAGCTTCTTTATATCTTATAAGGATAAAATTTATAAAGTTCAAATTAATGTAAAAACTTACACGTCATTTCTAATCTTATTACGGCAGTTGCTTATTTCAGAATGCTTACGCCAGTCGTAAAGCATAGTGACTTGATTCCTTATATTATATTGATGCCCTAACTCCAAATCTTCATACGCAGGAAGGTTTGAGACTAATGATGAAGAATATTCTCGTTTACATTTGCTGGAATTCCCGACATCGGAACCTTTGATATACATCATCTTGCTTGATTACAAATATTGATTCTGCAGGAAATATAAGCCACTATAAACTATTTAGCAGTGTTAGAAAGCTTGATTACAAATATTGATTCTGCAGGAAATATAAGCCACTATAAACTATTTAGCACTGTTAGAAATAAAGTCTAAGTTTAATATGATATCTTTTCTTTAAAAAAAAATAATTTTTTAACAATTAAATTTTGACAACTTTCTCTTAAATTATTAAGTGACATTTTTTAAATGATTTTTTATTTTTTTCATTTCTCCATTTAAACTACTTAGAAAATATCACCTTAATTATAAAAAAAATTATCAAAATTTAATGGTGAAAATATCATTGATCTTAAAGACATAAAGCGGTCAAATTTATCGCATACAAGTGCCTACGTTATAAACAATTAAAATAGTCTAAGGATCACAACGAAATAAAAAAAAATGGGTTCTTTTATTTTTAATTGTAGAATTAGCATTGCGTACTCATGAAATGAAATGCAGAATATTCCAGCAAGTAAATAGAAGTAAAAAAATTATTATGCCATATAAATCAACAAACGTCATGCTATATGATCTAACAAACATGAATATAATCAAGGAAGGCTCGAGAGTCTACCCCCTAAAACAACCTTAAAAATCAAACATTTTTTCATAATTTTATTTGAAAATTATTTTTCGAACTAAATACTAAACCCTAAACTTAATCAAGATATATTTTACTTCGTCATAAAAAGATCTCTTCAAAATCAAGACACATTACACTAATCAATATTATAATCAACCTAAAGCAAGCACAAATTAACTTTAAAATTCAATTATGTGTTTTATTTAATTAATTCCAATCGAAAACAAGAAACCGATTGATAGTGTGTTTGGACATGCGTTTAAAACATCGATATTGATTGAATCGATTTTATGGACACAAAAACTAATATTATTTGCTTCTATGTGAACATGAATCTTTTAGTTTTAAATCAATTTTAAGACCAAACAAACACAGATTTTATATTGATAAATCAATTATACGTCAAAAGGATGTGCAACCAAACACTCATTATGAAGGGAAATAGTATTTGGGAGAAATAAAGCGTCAACTAGACTTGATACGAGAACGAATAAAGAAATAGATAAAAAGAAACATAGAATAAAAAGAATAAATTATGGAACAGTGATAAAGAGAGGAAAGAAAAACCTTAGAATCAATCACTAGTCAATTAGCAGTCAATCGCGTCATCTGAGATAAAAGGTTTGTGAATTCCTTCATAAAAAGAATTTAAGATAAGGGACAACTTCTAAATAATATAAATAAAGATTTACGTAAATTTAATAAATTTTTTGAAATTTAAAAGATATATAATTTTTATCTTTCCTTATATAATTAGCTAACACATTGATTACAATTAAATAAAGTAAAAGATAATTTATTTTGTGGATTTTTTGAAATTTAAAAGATCTAAAACTTTTATTTTCTATTATATAGCGAAATAAAATAAAAGATAATTTATATTTACAAATCTAAATAGATTTACAAAGATTTCATCAATTTTAAAAAGATATCACCCTTAGATAAAAAGAAGTTAAGATAAGGGATAGTTTATAGAAGTTAAAAGTAATTGGACAAGGGTTACAATGAATAAATAGAAAGAGAGAGTCTATTTAAGAAGGCAAAAAAAATTAAAATCATTACAATTCAAGATAGTTTAAATAAAGATTGATGTAAAGGATAATGATATTTTAATCCATTTTTTTTACCTACTTCTAATTCACCATTTCAATCACCCTTAGATCATCCTATCACATCATTATAAAAAAATCAAAATAGATGATCTAAGGATGATTCAATCACCCTTCGATCATCCCATCACATCATTAAAAATAATCAAAATAGATGATCTAAGGATGATGGGAGTGGTGGATTAAAAGTGAATAAAAAAAATGGATTAAAATATCATTATCCTTTTATCATAGTTTTATTTAAAATTTATTTTTCAAAGACCCTAAGTCCTAAACCTCAATCAAAATATATTTTATTCCATTAAAAATAATCTCCTCAAAATCATAACACATTACAGCAACCAATATTATAATCAACCCAAAACAAACTCAAATTAATTCTAAAATTCAATTTATGATTTTATTTGATTAATTCGAATATCGGAAAGAAAAAACAAATGGAGAATAGAATTAGAATTAGGAAGAAATCATAACACTAACGAGGCTTGATAAGAAAATGAAGAAGAAAGAAATAGAAAAAAGAAGAAAAAACTATAAATAGAATAAAAATAATAAATTTTAATACCATAATAAAGAAAGAAAAGAAAAACCTTAGAATCAATCGTCAATCGTAGTCTTTGAGAAAGAAGGTCAGAAATCTTCTTCAATAAATATGTAATTGGAGAAGAGTTCTGAGAAAGAAGGTCATAGAACTTCTTTAAAACAAAGTAATTGGAGAAAAATGAAGATGAATGAATAGAAAAAGATAATCTATTTAGAAACGCTAAAAATATAAAATCATTAAAAGTTAGGATAGTTTAAATAAAGATTTATATAAATTTGATAATTTTTTTGAAATCTCAAAAAATATATAATTTTTATCTTTCGTTATATAATTATCTATACACTCATTACAATTAAATAAAGTAAAAGATAATATATTTTGTAAATTATCTAAAATTTAAAAGATATAAACTTTTATTTTCTATTATTATGTTACATACGAGAGTGAAATAAAATAAAAGATAATCTATATTTACAAATTTAAAAAGATTTAATCAATTTTAAAATGATTTAACAAATATAATATTTACTCGTGTAATTAAATAAATATGTTTAGTTAAATAAACTTAAAAATAAGGTATTTTTATAATAATTTTATATAAAATTTATTTTTTGAGTTAAACCTTAAATCTTACACCTAATCAAGATATATTTTATTTCATCATAAAATAATTTCTTTAAAATTAAGCACATTACACCGATCACTATTATAATCAACGCAAGCATAAATTAATTCTAAAATTCATTTGTTGGTTTTATTTGATTAATTTCAATATAAAAAAAAAACAAAAAACAAACAAATGAAAAAGAGAACTAGAACTTGGGAGAAAACAAACTTCCGACAAGACTTGACAAGAAAAAAATAAAGAAATAGATAAACGAAGAAAAAACAATCAAAGAATAGAATAAAATTAATAAATTATATATCAGTAATAAAGAGAGATAAAGAAAAAATCTTAAAATCAATCAGGAGTCAATCATACTGTTGAGAAAAATTCTTTAATAAAAAAAAATTAAAATAAGAGCCAATTTACAAAAATTAAAAATAATTTGACGAGAGTAAAAATGAAAGTAATTTCGTGATATAATTATCTAACATTGGATATCCAAAGAATCAAGAAAATAAAAGACAATTTATATTTACAAATCTAAAAAGATTTAGATTTAATCAATTTTAAATTTTTTTAACAAATCTAATATTTACTCATATAACTTAATAAATAAAATAATTAAAAATATTTAATCAACAATTAATTTTGGCACAAATTTCCGATCAACTTTCCGTTGGACTCTTTTTCTCCGTGACGGACTGGTTCACCACCAAGCCTCCCCTGATCGTCTGAGATCGTGCGGATCTGCTCCAGTAACGCGTGGTTAAGCGCGCTCCGCAACTATATTGCTACTATATTGAGGGTCGGTGATCTGTGTGTTGCGTTTGCTGGTTCGATGGAGACGCTAGGGTTTCCATGGCTTCGCGGTCTGCGTGGGGAAGCTGCAGAAGAGGTTGCGATTGGTTCTCGCGTGGCTCGGTTGATGTCGCGAGCCGCGCTTTCCGGTGATGTGGTTGCAGTGCGTGGCTGACGCGTTTTGGGGCTCGCATTTTCCGGCGTCGTGCGATGGTTAACGAATTCCTCTATTGTTTTGGTGAGCCTGATGGTGGTGGTCTGATCTCCGACAGGTGGGTGGACTAGCTGCTCCGGTGGTCCGGTGAGGTCTAGGGAAGGAGACGGAGATCACGTGGCTGGTCTGTAATTATACAGAGTTTTAAGTGAAGTAACAAGTGACAGCTCGTGATGGATTAGATGGTGAATATTAAGAAAATAATTCGTGACAAATCATGCTTGCATAAAATTGGGGCTAATTTTGAGTGACCTGTTATGTAAAAGTAAAGTTTCACAGCTCTGATTTTTTTTATAAGTTAATTAAAAAGGAAAAAAAAAATATATAGATGCATTATTATGTTTATTTTGAATAATTAAATATTAATTAATAAAAATGATGTTCAATTGCGTATGAACTATATAAAATTGTAATAGTTATTGAAATTAAAAATATGTCCATTATGTAAAACAATAATAAAAATATTAAAATTAGATAAGACGGTAACAGTTATTATTGAAATTAAGAATATATTAACTATAATAAAAATTATATTTTTAATATCGAAATAAATAAAATAAATAATAAATAATAAAAAAATATACTTATTCTATAAAAATATAATAAAAAAATTAAAATTAAATAAAATTGTAATAATTATTTCAATTAAAAAAATATAATTACTAGAGCTGTCAAAATGTGTTGGAACCCGCGAGTCAACCCAACTCACCATGGATTTGGGTCGGGTTGGATTGAAATTTTTTTACAAATTTCAATATGGGTTGATTTTTTACCCGGCTCATCCAGGTTGAACCCGTAGTGAGCCGAGTTGACTCACCAACCCGCAGATAAAAGGGTCAACAAGTTTTTTTATTAAGTTGGACTTTACATTTGGGTCATGTTAAGTTATGTTTTTTAGCCAAGATATAAATAATTTGTATTTTTTTTATTTTGGTTTGTATTTGGATTGTATTAAAGTTTATTTAGATTTTAATTAGAATTATAAATTAATTTTGACCGAAAAATAAATAAATAAATTGTATTTTTTTTAATTAAGTGAACCGTGAGCCAACCTGTTTAACCCACCAATCCGTAGTGGGTCGGGCCGGGTTCAAACTTTTTTGACTCGCTAAAAAGTGAGCCTGGTTAGGTTGGCTCACTAAATTATCAACCCGTGGTGGGTTGTGCCGGTCGGATCGGGTTACTTGTTTTGACAGCTCTAATAAGTACTATATAAAACTGTAATAAAAATATTAAAACTAAACAAATATTAAAATTAAAAATATATTTACTATATAAAATTATAATAAAAATATTAAAATTAAATAAAACTATAATAGTTATTAAAATTAAAAATATATCTAGTATACAAAAATTGTAATAAAAGTACTTATTTTATTTTTAATATTTGGATAAATAATAATATATAAAATAAATTTACAAATGATGAAAAATATATCAACCTTATAAAAATATTGAAATTAAATACAAAATTAAAGGTAGAATTCAAAATTTCCATCCACTCAAACAATTCGGTTGGTACAATTTACAATTTTAAGTACCAAGTGAATATTTCTATTTTATTTTTTCAAGAGTATTTTTACATAATTGCTATTACTAAATTCAAGATCTTGATAATTTTTTTTTTTTAAATTTGGAATAATAACGAATAAGCTAAAATGCCATGAATTATTACACCCTTATGTAAATAAAGACTATATATAAATTAATGGACTCTTCTTTTCTTTCACTCTCCTCGAATGTTGGCAACTACAACATTATACACTATATAAATGTCAACATAATTTTATGCAACAAACTATGGCAAAAAATATAGAGCCAAAATGGGGAAAAGAACCCAACAATGTACTAAAAACCAAAATCCAGTAATTTTGCATTGTGTATAAACCGTACATAAAACACATAAAACATAATAGTTAAAATTAGTTATATAATACACAACACTACATCATAAAATAAAGTTTTTATTGTTATGTATTATTTTTTTTTTCAAATAAGAATACAGTCAAAGATCTTATACAATCCCATTTACATTTCCTGTTATGAACAAAACTTATATGTAGTTTCTACGATGCTTTTGATGTTATTCTCCTACCATTGAAAGATACACCTTGGTAGCCAATACCAAACTTCATTATCATTGATGTGATCTAGTTCTGATTGAAGAATAACACCAAAAGCATGTAAAACCCTGTACATGAGATAATATAAATTATTGTAATAATCTGGTGGAATAACACATGATGAGGAAAAGTAACAAAAAATTGCAATTAACATCTCAGAAGTATTTTGGAAAAGGTTAAATAAGATAAATAAGTTCTCAAAGTATTTATGACACATTAAGCTACCAACAAACCAAACAACATTTTCATCAACAAAATAAATACCAAGCACAAACCAAACATTCTTTCAATGAAACAAACTTTTTTGTTGTTCTTCGAATTTAGCTTAGATTTTACCTTTCTTTTAGTATTCAAAAGTTGTCTAGATAGTTTCTTAACAGTTCTAATTAGTAATCTTGTTAAGTTTCCTATTTTATCATTTTTAACCTATTTTGGTTCTAATTTTATGTTTTAGGTAGTCATATTTTGAATTTTAGGTAATTTTTGTAGTTTGAGTTGTTTGTTAATTAGATTTTAGTATTTTAAAATATCTAGGACAATTTCTTCTTGACAGTTCCTTAGGATAGTTTAATATAATTTGCAAAATTTAGACTTTTTTTAGTAGAGTTTTTGAGGTTTTGAGTAATGAAATTTTGAGTTTTACATAACTTTAGGAATTTGATCTTTTCTTTAGTTTTGTTTAGTTAGTTTAAACTTGTTTGAATAGATTTTGCCTCTATTTTTACTCATTTTTTCAGATTTGCACATTTTCCATCTTGCTAGCTTAGCTCTTAATTTGTAGATAATAGATAGGGTGTCTAGTTTGACTGGATAACTTTGTAGTCATGTTTATACAGTCTCATACATCGAATTAAGTGGTTTGTGCACGATAAATCAATTGCATGAAAAATTTTAAATGAAAAATGAACCTTGTGACACTTGGACTTGAGGTTTTCTTGTGTTTGCATTCATGCAAGTGGCATTCTAGGTCATGCATTATTTCTTTTCATAACTGATCTTTTGATGTGAATTCTGTTAGCATAGACCCATGTTTTAGGTCCATTTACTTGTGGCTTCTAGGGTTAGTTTTGTGTGTATATATAACACACCTCGTGTAACATTTTATTCACATTCAATACTACACAATCCCTTTCTTCATATATTTCTCTGTTTTCTACATGGTCTCAAGAGCCCTAAATGATCCCTCATTGAGGAACGATTCTTGCACTAGTTCCTCTTTCCTAAACCCTAAGTCCTTAGCCTTAAGCCTCTTTCGCAAATTTTATGATTGAGAAGAGATTCTTGCAGTAGTTCCTCTTTCTTAAACCTCAAGCCATGTGGTGTTATATTTCAAGTGCTAAGGCATAACCGATTGACACCAAAATTGATGATTATGGTACTGCTTTAGAGGTATGGGAAGTTGATAACATTAAAACTACCACTTGGGTCGGTAATTTTGTCACACACTTGATTGGTGCTCAATTGGCAAAATATGATACCACAAAGGATGTATAGGATCAGTTATCTCGATTGTATATACAATCTAATTTTTCCAAACAATATCAATTTGAGACATATATTTGTGCACTAAAGTAAAATGACATGATCATTCAAGACTTTTATTTTGTCATGAGCATTTAGTGCTTGGTTTCAAAAGTTTTCTACAATAATTGTATCTTTTGGTTTTGTTGCTAGTCATCATGATTTTGCATTATTTGTCAGAAAACCAATGTGATGAGTGCGTACTTTTACCCTTAATTAATGTTTAATTCTGGATTTTTAATTGAATTTTGTTCTTAAAAGATGGATTTAATTAAGATTTCTTATAATTGGGTTTATTGAGCATGAGATATAAAAAGATGTTAAAAATAGGTTTTTAGTTGCATAAATGTTCTTTGGATATTTTGAGGTATGTTAGTGAAGTTGCATCTAAGTTGAGGTCATGGAGGTATGAAAATAAATTGCTTAAAACTTCACGACACTTAAAGATAAATCCCAGAATAAGAAATTATCAAAATCATAAAAATCCAAGCCAAACATTGCATGAAGACGACAAGAAAAGCTTGAAAAAGTGAAGAAGTTTGGTTAAGCCTAGAAGAGGGAACGGGCAATAAAATTTGGACCTTGCGGTTTTCTCTATCTTTTTCCAGAAGAAGGATTTTGATAATTCATAAATATTTATTATAAAAGATAATTTGGAAAAATATATCTTTAGATATTTTATTTGATATTTTTAAATAATTATCTTATTTAATTATATCATAAAATATCAAAAGATAATAACTACCAAATGTTTTTAAATATGACAAGATCTTCTTGAACCTTTATAGATCTCCACAACAAACAAATATATCTTGAAGATATTGGATTATTTAAAAGATAATTGGAGGAGATTACAAAGGGTTGATTTGGGAAAATCAATGCAAATATTATTTGGTGATAATTTATCAAACATCTTCAAATAATTAATTTATTTAATTATATCAGATATTGATATTATCTACCAACTATATTTTTTAAATATTTTTAAAATTGGTTATATCTTTCCAAATATTTTTAGATATTCATACAAATATAAATATAAGTGATATTTATAATTATTTTAAAGATATTTGAGAGATTTTAGCAATAGAAAAGCTCAGTTCAAGTCCTATATAAAGATACCAAGGGGAAACAGAAAAGAAAAACTCGAAACTTCAGAATATAGGAACTCTTAGAAGGGACTAATTTCGTTTCCTCTATCTCCATTTTTCTTCAATTTTTATTTTACTTTTGCATTCCATGGAGGGTTAAGCTTCAATGGTTGGTTCCAATGTAATTTTACTATGGATATTGAGGTTAGAATGAATAAATTGTTTTTTCTATTGATTCTTCTTGTGATTTATTTTCATCTGTCTTTTGACTTTTAATCAAGTAAAAGTAATGATTTTTATATTGTAGCAAGTTAGCACGGTATTAAATCTACATAACATATCAACCATATGAGTTCAAGGGTTTTTAATTTTAATTGAGAATGTACTTTGATTAAATTTAGAAACTTTCATGTGATTGAATGAGTTTTTGTGAATGATTGAGAATATACTTTGATTAGAGGTGAAAACTTTAACTAGAATTAATCAAGAATGTACTTTGCTTAATTAGCTTTTTGCATGATTTTAGAGGTAAAAGAATGGACATGATTAAGGATAGTAATATTTAATTGAGAATGGACTTTGGTTAAATTTACTGTGATTAATCTACAAAGTTCTTGCTTTTTATTGAGAATTTATTTTGGTTAATACTAAGAACGCCAACAAATTGATTGAGAATTTACATTGATTAATTTGCAAATCTACAACAATAATTAATTGAACAATAATCTTTAGATAATCGATAAATGGATCTATTTTGAAAAAACAGTGGAATCAATCTATTTTTCAATATAAATGTTTTTTTATATCTTTTTATCTTTATCTTCTTTTGTTATTTTTTTTCAATTTTATTTGACTAACTCTTTTGTATAGTTTGTATAAGAACTAATTTCCTATAAATTAATTTCGTGTTCGTTGGGAGATGCCTATGGTTTATTTTACGCATACTAATCTTTTGGCTACTTTATTAACAATACTGAAGTTGTTACAAATAAATAGTATTAATTTGATCGCTTCACGACAGTGTTGATTCTTGTTGTTATCCCACTTAATAGTTTTTACGCTACTAAACAAAATATTTTATCATGATAAAACAAAGTAGATAGTAGAAATATGTCAATATAGAGTATTAATACAGTCATCCAAATAACTATAGAAGTACCAACTATATTTACAATCTATGCTAGAAAAGAGTTAACAGAAAGTTCCAAATCTTAAACAAAAACATGGAACAGAGTCTAATATCGAATATCCCATGCTATTGACTTAAATCCTATCCAAGAGGGGGTATCTTCACCTGTATCTTTCCCTGCTCACACCAATTGACAGATGATCATTGCAAAGGAAAAACCACACAAAAGAAACAAACACAAGCAACAAGGGTAAGCTAATCTGATTAAAAGAAACATACAATCCAATTATAAACACCATATTAATTTTCACATTTCCAATAGAATCACTTAAATCACCATAACACATGATAGGTAGATGACTCTAGACTCACTTAAGCGACATTGGACCTCTTGGTGGCATGCACATGTGATGGTTCCCAAACTCTGCAGAGTTTGGCCTCAAGGGGTTATCACCCAACCACTCACAAGGTAAGTCCCCTTCTCGTCTAAGACTTGATCAAGTCCAAAGACTGGGACCTCCTGCTACTCCGTACGACATAATCCATTATGCTCTATCTGAGCTGAATAATTATTGGAGTTTTAGGATACCTCCAATAGTGAGTCCTTATGTCCTTACCGACACTAAAACATACCCCTTAGAATTTCCCTTGAAATTCTAGTCCAACCGCATCTTCTCATAATCAAAATTCATGCATTGGTACCACACATGTTGTCAACCACACCAACTCAAGTATGTCATTATCTAATTTCACATTTTAACATTTCAGGTATAATTTCATCCATCACAAGCAGAGAAACAAACACTTAACTGCAGTAGTTCTCGCCTAAGCTAGAAGGTCTCGCCCAAGCGAAAGGGTTCTCTCGCTTAAGCGGATCATTCTCGCGTGAGCAAGACTCAAAATAGAGAGCAACCCACAAACTGGGCGAATTCTCGCTTAGGCTAAGCTTTCTCGCTTAGACGAGATTGCATCTTGCTCGCCTAAGCGACAATTCACGCAGTGGCAGGGATGAGTTTCTAGTGTTTTTGCTCAAGCGAGAGCTACTCGCTTGGGCGAAAATATTAGATTCCCAATCTGTTTTTACATGCAAAGCCCAAAAATTCACACCAAAAATTCCAATTCAACACAAACAGGTGATCCAAGCATCAAACAAGCACAAATTCATGCAATCAAAGTCATTAGGATGGTTTCTATACAAAATTCAAGAAAATCAGTTAGCTCCCCTTATCTCTACACAGTCACCGGCTTGCAAAGAAGAAACTTCCACAAGAAGAGTACCACAACTGCACAAAACCTATGGGACTAGAACACAGAAACGCAGGGAAAGAATGAGACTTCAATTTCAACCTAGAATAGGGTTCAATTCCATGAACTGGGAATTAAGGGGAATTGGAAACTAAAATTCAACTTACGTGAAAGGAAGGAATGCTTTGTTTGAATGGAAGTGTCTGCACTAGCCCCAATTATGTTTGCTGCAACAAAGAAAGAAAGGTAATTTCAGATAGTGGACAGGGGTTTCATCTGTTGGGGAAGAAATGAGGAAGTAGAGAGGGAGGAGTGGAAAGTGACAATGGTTTGGTGGTGGAACTGGCTTTTGCTTTCAATCAGAGAGAAAAGGAAGAAGAAAAGAAAGCGTCTCACAATTCTTGTGAGCCTCCGGGCCGACCCTATGGTCTAGGGCCCTATTGCCACCCTTACATATATATATATATATATATATATATATATATATATATATATATATATATATATATATATATATATATATATATATATATAACAAATTCTTTCTTTTATCTAAATTTATTTTTTAATTTTATTTTTAAATTAAACCTTGAGATTGGTTGTCCAAATGCCATTATGGTATTTTGATAAATTTGAGGTATAGAATGGTTAGTTCTTAATCAAGTCGATGTTTTTATGCTTCAGTCGATAATTATTAGAATTATTTATATTATTGTTGGTATTAATATTATTATTACTATTATTTATGTATTATAAGTAGTGTTAGTATAAGTAGTATGTGTATTTGTTTTAGTATTGTTATTAACATGATTATAATAATAATAATTATTATTATTATTTCTTTTTATTATTATTATTATTATTATTATTATTATTATTATTATTATTATTATTGTTATTATTATTATTATTATTGTTATTATTATTAGTAAGAGTGTTAAAGTGAGTCACCTTCGTAAAAGATGAACTAGAAAGGAGTTAACTCAAACAAAAATATTTATATTCAGATATTATTATACATCTTACCTACCAATAAATCATACTTATAATATATAGAATATATCCAATTACACATTGTAACCGATTCAAATATTATAATCAAACATATTATAATCATTCCATTACCAAAAATATATAATGATTCATAAAATATAATAAAGAAAAATTTATTGTTCTTATAAAAATTTAATATTTATCATTTATTACAAATAAACGTTACATCAAATATCTATGAATTCATTAACATATACCAATTTGACTTATCAGTATTATTAAGACCGATTCCTATAATACTATTATTATTATTATTTATCGAGATATATAATATATACTATGCCTAGATTTTATTTTGGTAATATTTTGTGTATACAAATTAACATCAACTTCGTTTTATATTTATTTTTTACGGGATCAATAGTGCACAATCTTCATTTTATTTTATTAACGGTCCATGTATACTCATTTTATTATGGTGTAAAATACAATCAAAAATTTAACTATAAATTTTAACCACACAATAATACTATTTTAGTACACATAACTAATCGAAGTATTATCGTCGTCGTCATCATTATTATTATTATTATTATTATTATTATTATTAATATATTTACATTATTTCATTACCACTTTTATTATTATTATTATATTAGTATTTCTAACACCCTATTTAATTCAATCAACGAAATTAAAGGAAGCGTCACATAAAGATAATATAACAGCACGATCCTGGAGTTTAAAACTTAACTCCTTACATCCCAAGGCACACCACGATGCCCGAAAGGAAACTGGATAAAAAGTTTAACAGAATATATAGAAATCAAAAAGACGGACAGGTACATGGGCCATAGCCGTAAAGGAAGGCCCATCCAGAACATGAAGCCCAGCCCATGCAGACTATGCGGCGAAATCATCTCTCCTCTGTTGACCACGAGTACCTCTCGCATTTGCTCCCATCAATAAATTGATGATCATCGCAAGAGTAGAAGAACAACATACAGAGCAATCAAACAAGCAAAGGGTAAGCTAGAGCCAAAAAGATTTTTATCATGCAATCAAATATACCTTCACAGTCCAATAAACATATATCACCCAAGCATGTTATGACCTTTCAATCAATACACTAAGACTCGACTCGACTCATCCGGATACATATAACATGTTCGAATTCAGCGGATGCTTGCACTTGTGGTGGATACCTTTGCTCACCCTCGAGCTATGTGTTACAAGTGTTACAATGAATCAATTCCCTCACACACAAGGTTAGCCCTTAATGAGTTTCAGGCCTCCTACTACTCTCACCACAAGAGTCAGTCCGCTCTAAGTGAGACTAACTGACTCCTTAGAGTGTCAGGATGCGATCCTTACCTTGAATCCTTACCAAGTTATATAGATAGGGCACCACCATAGACACCTACTAACAGGGGCCATGGAATTACGTCCCGACCACTGAAGCACGACCCTGAAACCCCACCTAGAGATTTCAAGGAATTACGCACTGACCATGGACCAATCATAATCAAACAAATAATATTTAACATGCACATATAAATATCTCATGCCGAACTTTACCATCCATCCTCATTTGTATTCCATGTTGAATCCATCTCATTCATCCTCCCCAAACCACGAAGGTATAAGTGTATTTCATACCAACACCATGCCATATCCATTAACCAACTCATCATTTTAATGTCATGAATCATCCCATAGAAACATCATACTCACATCATGTTAAAACTCGTGAATCACAATCATTAGCATCTCATGCGTACAAAGTCACTCAATTCGTAACCCATGAACCACATCACTCATGCATAAACAATCAGAACATACTTTAATACAATTATCCAACCATACATGTGTCATTCGTCCAATAACATAGAAGAAATCAGAACAAGGCGCATCCTCGCCCATGTCTTGCTCAGGCTGAGGGTGCTCGCTCAGGCGAGAGGTTTCCCTCGCTCAGGCGGACTCCCCTCGCTTAGGCGAGAAGTCGAGGAGTGGGAACAGTGACTTCTTGCGAGATCTCGCTTAGGCGAACCCTCCTCGCCCAAGCGAGAATGCATCTCGCTCAAAATGGGGACTCATCGCTTAAGCGACCTCTCGCGCAGAAATCCAGGACGAACCCTTGTTAGTCTCGCCTAGGCGAGACAAGCTCGCTTGGGCGAGATTATCAGTCCTCGCCACTGTTCATAACTATATCAGTTGTATTTCACACACAAACGATAGTACCAACCATCCCATGCATTCATAGTAGCATACTAGTTCAATAATCATGAAACACAAGCAAGACAAACGACGAGCACATTAAATAGAAAGGATTCTAGCTTCCCTTACCTGGAAAATGCTAGTCAAACGACCTCGACACTTAAGCAAATGAGCACGAAAGTTCCCGAAGCAGATTTAAGAGCTGAAAACCCTAACACAAAAGGGGTACGAGATTACTACAAGGAACCCTAACAATAATTACGAAGAACCAAACCAGCGAAGAAGAGTATGAGTTGACAAACCACTTACGTGAGTAGAAACGAGGTCGAGCTAAACTTGAATCTGATTGAACTTCAAACTCTAGCAGTGCTCTGGGAAAGGGAAAGGATAGTAGGTAAGTTACTGTTTTGCAAGAAAGGCAGAAATGAAAGGGGCTAGGCTGCCTTACGGGCTTTGGACACCCTATGGGCTAGTACTTAGGCCCAACAGATGGGGCTAGACCCCTTTAAATTTTTAGGGGAGAAAAAGAGGGTTTTACAATATTGATATTATTAATATTAATAGTAGTATTATTAGTACTATAATATATTACCTAAATATAACAAAATAAATATTAAAATAATATTATTTATTTAACTATAATAATAACACTAATATTTTGTATTCAAATTAAAAAAATATCAATAGTTTATGAAATATATTATTGTTGGTATTAATATTATTATTATTATTACTATTATTTATGTATTATGAATAGTTTTAGCATAAGTAGTGTGGATATTTATTTTAGTATTGTTATTAGCATGATTATAATAATAATAATTATCATTATTATTATTTCTTTATTATTATTATTAGTAGGAGTGTTAAACTTAGCTCACATGAAATGACTTCCTAAAGGTTGAACTAGAAAGGAGCCGGCTTAAACAAAAAAAATATATTCAGATGCTATTATACATCTTACCTACCAATAAATCCTATTTTTAATATATCCAATATATCCAATTACACATTGTACCCAATTAAATATTATAATCAAACATATTATAACCATTCCATTACAAAAAATTATAATGATTCATAAAATATAATAAAGAAAAATTTATTGTTCATCTAAAAATTTAATATTTATCATTTATTACAAATAAACGTTACATCAAACGACTATGAATTTACCAATTTCACTTGTGACTATTATTAAGACCGGTTCATATACTACTATTATTATTATTTTTGATGGAGATCCATAATGCATAATATGCGTAGGTTTTATTTTGGAAATATTTCGTGTATACAAATTAACTACAACTTAGTTTTGTATTTTTTTTTTTACGAGATTCATAATCCAAAATATACCTACATTTTATTCCATGTATATTCATCTCATTTTGGTATAATATACAATAAAAAGTGAATTATAAATATTAATCATATAATAATATTATTTTACTACACATAAATAATAATATAGTACTATTGTTAATATTAATACAATTAGTATTAATTAATATTTATTATTATTATTGTATTGATGTTTAAAAATGTCAAACTTTAAGAAGTTCACAAAATTAAGTAAAGACTTTGGTGAATTAGATGATAAATTGATAATTCAACATTTTCATCATATTCATATTCATACTATGACATATACAATATATTTTTTTAAATTTTAGCACATTAAAAATTATATAATACTTGTCTTTTAAAATTATACAAGAATTTAGAACGTTAATGCAAGAGTCCATAAAAAAAGTAACTAATATATACAAGTGCAAGTTTTTTTTATGCAAGCTTTCGGGCCGGCCCGTGCAGACTACGGGCTTACACGGACCGGGCTACTATAGGCCTACATGTTTACTACCTTGACCTGTCCCGGGTTTTTTACGCAGGTATGTGGGCTGGCCCAACAAGCCAGTAGCAAATTGTCGTTCCTAATTAATACTAATAGTACTATTGCTATTTTTTTACTGTATATATTACTTAAATATAACTAAAGAAATATTAAAATGATTTTATTTATTTAAATATAATAATAATTTCACTAATATTTTTTACGCAAATTAAAAAAAAATAACAATATTTTTGTAATATTTTCTTAGAAACAAATATTGTTATTTTAAAATATATTGTTATTATAAAACAAATAACAATACATTTTTTTAATACTATAATAATAATTCACTTTCCATACTAATACAAATGATAAATGATAATATTTTATAAAAAATAGAAAACAGCAAGAACCGTGCGAATACACAAGTATAAAATTAGTTCTCTTAAGAACCTTTTCACTTTTTAACCATTACTTATATGTTAATTTTATGATTATTATTTATACATGTAACGTCCGATAAGATATTATGAATTTAAATAATAAACTAAAAAAATAATAATTAATTATCATTTATTGAAATATTTTCCAAAAATGCGGAAAAATCAAACACTTATTACCTTAGAATTTATTCCACAAACTATAATTATAACTTCCATTAAAATATCCAAGTGTGATAATTAGAAGTTTAGAATTGATTAAAAAAAACATAATAAAAACTCTGAAAAACTTTCTCCAGACTAGCCCTGCCTCGACTCTATGCCTCACCAAATCCACCTGCAACATCATCTGTTCATGTGTAATGCAATACACGATCATCGCCAAACACAAGCAGATAGGGTGAGCTAACAGAATAAAACATATGCATACAAGTCATATAAATTCAATCACACCAAAGGAATCCATATCCTTTGTTCCACACAACATGGTCACCACCATGTTAACTGTATTCTACATCTTCTGATGAGTACCTTAAGATGTCTTGTTGCCACACCTACCAGCCACAACTGGTAGAGCACACACGGGAAACCATGCTACAGACCACACTCCATAACGCCAGGTGGAGTTCCCACTACGAATAACATTCGTAATGTCCCTAGACTACCAAACTCGTCAGCATAATACTGAGGAGGGCAATCTAACTGGACCATCCGTACACACCACAACGCACACACTCACACCGACAACACTCAACAACCTGAGCCACAACTCAAAAGTTCCACCTGTTCATTCGCCATCCCGAGCCACAACTTAAGAGATGCCATTCTGAGCCACAACTCAAAGAATGTCACGTGCTTAACCCCTATCCTGAGCCACAACTCAAGGGATACGTTCCAAGTCACAACTCAAGGAACACTAGCAAGTCGACCTTCAAGATATCATGAAAACCTTGTAGACCACGCACATCCAAAGCAAACAAAACCCCTTTGCCTCAGCAGAATTGCCTAGCACTACCAAACATAATCCAAAATATACCTACATTTTATTCCATGTATACTCATTTCATTTTAGTATAATATACGATCAAAAGTGAATTATAAATATTAATCATACAATAATATTTTTTTACTACATATAACTAATAATATAGTACCATTGTTAATAATAATACAATTAGTATTAATTAATATTTATTATTATTATACCACTATTATTATTATTATTAATATTAATTTAGATTAATAATAATACTATTATTAATATGGTTACATTATTCACTACTATTTTTTTTAATTATTATTATATTAATATTGATATTATTAATACTATGGATGACAATGTGACCCGGCCCGACCCGTTTAGGCCCGAACCGCATAAGGCCCGCACATTGCGGGCTGGCCTGCCCCGTCTTGCACGATTTATGCGAGTTGCAATCACTGGCCCGTCCTACACATCACTTGGCCCGCTTTTTTTTTTCTTTTTTTTTTAATTCCTATGATAAAACTTTCAATGTTTAAAAATTGAAAAACTTTAAGAAGCTCACAAAATTAAGTAAAGACTTTGGGGAGTTCGATGATAAATTGATAATTCCACATTTTCATCATATTCATATTCATACTATGACATATACAATGTATTTTTTAAATTTTAGCACATTAAAAAATACATAATACTCGTCTTTTCCAGTTATACAAGAATTTGGAACATTAATGCAAGAGTCCATAAAAAAAGTAACTAATATACACAAGTGTAAATATTTTTTTATACGGACTTTCGGGTTGGTCCACGCGAACCGCGAACTTATGCGGACTAGGCTACTGTGGGCTTACAAGTTCACTACCCTGCCCCGTCCAACGACTTTTATGTTGTTCCTAATTAATACTAATAGTACTATTATTATTGGTACTATAATATATTACTTAAATATAACAAAAGAAATATTAAAATAATATTATTTATTTAAATATAATAATAATTTCACTAATATTTTGTACGCAAATTAAAAAAAAATAACAATAGTTTTTGTAATATTTTCTTAGACACAAATATTGTTATTTTAAAATATGTTGTTATTATAAAACATATAACAATACATTTTTCGTAATACTATAATAATCTATAACAATATATAAAGAGGATTTCCTCTTTTGTGTCCACTTTTCATTTTCCAATTTTACCCTTAATTATTATTTTAAAAATGAATTATTTTATAATTAGTTTATCTTTAACCATTTTTTTAAATCTCTTTTATTTTGACCGTTATTTTAAAAAACTCTTTTTTTAACAATTATTCTATTTAACAACTATTTTAAAATTTATTATATATATTTCGAAAGTAAATATTATTGATCTTAACTCAAATTCTTATAAAAATTAAAAAATGTGAACACACAGGTGCGATAACGCTTGTGTTTTCGCTAGTAATAATAATTCACTTTCCTTACTAATACAAGTGATAAATGATAATATTTTATAAAAAATAGAAAACAACAATACCCGTGCGAACGAATACACATGTATCATACTAGTTCTCTTACGAAACTTTAGCCTTTTCACTTTAAATACTAGTTTTTGAACCATTACTTAAATGTTAATTTTATGATTATTATCTATACATGTATATAGCGGTGACAATGTGGACTGGTCCGACCCGCATTTGGCCTGCCCCACCCCACATTTTAACCACAGGTTGAAAAGTTTGGCCCGACTTACATAAGAGCGGGCTTGCATGCTTTTTTTTAATTTTTTTTTGTTTTTTTCAATTTTTTTAAAAATTGTTATGATAAAACTTTCAATGCTTAAAAAATTGAGAAACTTTAAGAAGTTCACAACATTAAGCAAAGACTTTGGGGAGTTGGATGATAAATTGATAATTCAACATTTTCATCATATTCATATTCGTACTATAACATACACGATATATTCTTTAAATTTTAGCACATTAAAAATACATAATACTTGTCTTTTCCAGTCATACAAGAATTTGGAACGTTAATGCAAGATTCCCTAAAAGAAGTAACCAATATACACAAGTGCAAGTTTTTTTTTTTTTTTTAATTCTGGCTTAAAGGCCAGTCCGCATGGACTGCAGGCTTCTACGGACCGGGCCATTATAGGCCTATGGGTTCATTATCTTGGTTTGACCCGCGTTATTCTTCTGGGCCTACGGACTGGCCCGACGATCCATGTCCCTATTGCCACCCTTACATGTATATAACATATTCTGTTTTTTTTATCTAAAATTATTTTTCAATCTTATTTTTAAATTAAACCTTGAGATTGGTTGTCCAAATGTCATTATGGTATGTTGATGAATTTGAGGTATATAATGGTTAACTCTTAATCAAGTCGATGATTTTATGCTTCAGTCGATAATTATTAAAATTATTTATATTATTGTTGGTATTAATATTATTATTACTATTATTTATGTATTATAAGTAGTGTTAGTATAAGTAGTATGGGTATTAGTTTTAGTATTATTATTAGCATGATAATAATAATAATAATAAATTATTATTATTATTAATGTTATTATTATTAGTAGGAATAGTAAACTGAACCAACTTAGCTCACACAAAGTGATTTGGTAAAGATGAACTAGAAAGAAGTTAACTCAAAGAAACATATTTATATTCAAATATTATTATACTTATTATACAACTTACGTACCAATAAATCTATTTATAATATATCAAATATATCTAATTAGACATTGTAACCAATTAAAATATTATAATCAAATCTATTATAACCATTCCATTAAAAAAAAACTGTAATGATTCATAAAATATAATAAAGAAAAATTTATTGTTCTTCTAAAAATTTAATATTTATCATTTATCATAAATAAACGTTACATCAAATATCTATGAATTCATTAATACATACAAATTTGACTTGTCAGTGTTATTAAGATGGGTTCATATAATATTATTATTATGTTTTTCATCGAGATCCATAATGCATAATAGGTAATACTTCGTGTATATAAATTAACATCAACTTTGTTTTATATTTAGTTTCTACGGGATCCATAATGCACGACCTACATTTTATTTTATCAACAATCCATGTATACGTATTTTATCTTAGTATAACATACAATAACAAATTTAACTATAAATTTTAATTATACAAAAATATTGTTTTACTACACATAATTAATCATACTACTATCATCATCATCATTATTATTATTATTATTATTATTATTATTATTATATTTACATTATTCCATTGCTACTTTTTATTATTATTATTATTATATTAGTATTGATATTATTAATATTAATAGTTGTATTATTAGTACTATAATATATTACTTAAATATAACAAAATAAATATTAAAATAATATTATTTATTTAAATATAATAAAAACACTAATATTTTGTATTCAAATTAAAAAATATCAATAGTTTTTGAAATATATTATTGTTGGTATTAATATTATTATTACTATTATTTATGTATTGTAAGTAGTGTTAGTATAAGTAGTGTGGGTATTGGTTTTAGTATTGTTATTAGCATGATTATTATTATAATAATAATAATAATAATAATAATAATAATAATAATAATAATAATAATTATCATTATTATTTTATTATTATTAGTAGTACAGTGTTAAACTTAGTTCACATGCACTACAAAAAAATGTTTTATTAGTAACCAATTTTAGTGACTAAAAGTTGTTAGTCACTATAGTGACCAATTTATATACTAATTTTTAAAATTAAAATTTATTGGTTACTAAAATAGTCACTAATATAAATAAAAAATTATAATTTGTCACTAAATTTGTCACTAATTAATTAGAGAACAATTTAGTAACTAAGTTATTTTGGTAGCCAAAACTTAGGTAGCTAATTTTTAGTGACCAATTTTCTTTAGTAGCCAAAACTATGGTAGCTAATTTTAAAAACCAATTTAGTGTCCAATTATAATTTTTTATTCATAATAGTAATTATTTTAGTAACCAATAATTTTTTTACTTTGTAAACTTGTATCTAAATTAGTAATTATAGTAACTAACAACTTTTGGTCACTAAAATTGGTTACTAATGAAGCATTTTCTTGTAATGATGGAATGACTTACTAAAGGTTGAACTTGAAAAGAATCAGCTTAAACAAAAAAAATTATATTTAGACACTATTATACATCTTACCTACCAATAAATCTTATTTATAATATATCAAATATATTCAATTAAACATTGTAATCAATTAAAATATTATAGTCAAACATATTATAACCATTCCATTAAAAAAAAATTATAATGATTCATAAAATATAATAAAGAAAAATTTATTGTTCTTCTAAAAATGTAATATGTAACGTCTTATTTAATTATTAAGCGAAACTAAAAGAAACGTCACACACCGATAGTCCAACAGCGCAGTCTTGGGGTCCTTAACACAACCCCTACGAAACGAGGCACACCACGATGCCAACGGAAAGCAGATAAAAGTCTAACATACGAGAGTAGAGTAGTAAAGAATAAGACAATACATGGGCCATAGCCCTAAAGAAAGCCCATAAGAAAGAGAATAAAGTCCGGTCCATGGAGACTATGCGGTAGAACCATCACCTCCCTGTTGCCCGCGGGTGTTCCTCGTATCTGCTCACATCAACAAGTTGATGATCATCGCAAAGGAGAGTACCACACAGCAGAACGCACAACAATAAAAGTAGGGTAAGCTAGAGCACAATAAATTTCATTCATACCATCAGATACAATTTCACAATATCATATACCCGTATCAAACAAGCATGTTATGAACCTTCAGGCAATACACTATGACACGACTCAACTCATCCAGATACGTATAACCTAGTCGGATTCAGCGAATGCTTGCACTTGTGGTGGATACCTCTGCTCACCCCCGAGCTATGTGTTACAAGTGTTACAATGGATTAATTTTCCCTCACCACAAGGTTAGCCCTTAATGAATTTCAGGCCTCCTGCTACCCTCACCATAGGAGTCAGTCCGCTCTAGGTGAGACTAACCGACTCCTTAGAGTGTCAGGATGCAACCTTACCTTGAATCCTTACTTAGTTATACAGATGGGGCACCACCATGGGTACCCACTAACAGGGGCCATGGAATTACGTCCCGACCACTAAAGCACGACCCTGAAAAGTCTCACCTAGAGACTCCAAGGAATTACGCACTAACACGGACTATAACAAGAATCAATCAACAAGGGAATACTCATCATGCATGTAACCTCAGGTCAACCTTTATAACTCATACTCATTCATATATCCCAATGGAATCAATATCATCTCACTCCTCCTGGAGCTCTATTACAGAATTTCATCATCACACCACAACCATGTCCCTTTAGTACCAACATCTCGTTAAGTTTCATACTCATCTCATACCAAAATTATACATACAGTTCAATATCTACAGATTTCCCATGCTCTTTACAAGTCTCATACTTTAATTAGGGCAGAATTATACTACAAACAGCTCACAGCCACCAAACAGAGAAAAACATCGCACCCCGCAGCGGGTCTCGCTCAAGCCAGAGACCCTCGCTCAGGCGAGGGGAGTGCCCTCGCTCAAGCAGCAGGCTCTCGCTTAGGTGAGACTGCGTCAAGGAACCTGGGAGCTTCGTGAAGGCTCGCTTAGGCGAGTCCATCTCGCTTGAGCGAGATGGACTTTCGCTCAAAACACCATCCACTCGCCAAGGCGAGTATTCGAGAGAAAACTCCTGGGCGAGGACCTGTAAATCTCGCTTAGGCGAGATGAGCTCGCCTGGGCGAAAATAACAGGTTCCTCCCACTGTTCGACATCTACAACTCCAAATACAGCACACCCCCATACCAATCATACAACAACGAGTCCATATACATTCAATAGTATCATAAGCACGCACAAATAAACAAACCACACGCTTTATCAAGCACACATGAATAGTCTAGCTTCCCGTACCTGGGCAAGGCTAGTTGGAAACATGGACACCCAAACTATGGAGCACAAACAGCTTTTAGGAATAGACTCGGAGCTGGAAAAACAGTGTAAGAGTAGGTCATTACGGAACCCTAACAGCAACTACAAAAACAGGCCAAAGAAGGAAACTACGAGTCGGAGAGCACTTACGTGAACTAAGGACGAAGCCCAAACTGAAAGCGAACTGAAAACACAACGGAACCCTAATAGAGAATGCGGCTGTGGCTCTAAGCACCAAGTAGAAGAAATCTAAAAAGTGTGGAATTAGGTCAGACTTGGGTGGCTTTATCTTTTGGGCCAACCCTAAGGCCCAATAGCTCAAGGGCAACCCTTAAAGTTTTAGGGCAGGAAAAACTGGGCCTTACATAATATTTATCATTTATTACAAATAAACGTTACATCAAATATTTATATATCTATGAATTCATTAACATATACCGGTACATAATATAATAATAATAATAATAATAATAATAATAATAATATTATTATTATTATTATTATTATTATTATTTTATCGAGATCCATAATGCATAATATGTCTAGATTTTATATTGGCAATAATCTGTGTATACAAATTAACATCAACTTTGTTTTGCATTTATTTTCTACGGGGATCCACAATGCACAACCTACATTTTTTTTAACAACTATCCATGTATGCTCATCTCATTCTAGTGTAATATGCAATAACAAATTTAATTATAATTTTAACCATACAATAATATTATTTTATTACACATAACTAATCATACTAGTGTTATTACTATTAATATTATTTTACATTATTATTATTATTATTATTATTATTATTATTATTATTATTATTAATATGTTTACATTATTCCGCTCCTACTTTTTTTCTATTATTATTATATTAGTATTGATATTATTAATATTAATAGTATTATTATTAGTACTATAATATTTTATTTAAATATAAAAAAACAAATATTAAAATAACATTATTTATTTAAATATAATAATAATTACACTAATATTTTTATTAAAATTATAAAAAAATATCAATAGTTTTGTAATATTTTCGAAACAAATATTGTTATTTTAAAGTATATTGTTGTTATTGTGGCATCTCATTTAAATAGAATAGATCTACCAAATAAAACATCACATGAATATAATATTAAAAGAGCATACGAGATGAGCAGTATAAAAGATTCACCGTTTACGGTCATCCACAAATATACTTAGAAAGACAAAATAAGGCACACCAAAGTGCTATGAACAAGACATAAAAAGAGCCACAAGTTGGCATATATTTCTCACAGGGCAATCAATTACAAAATAACCATCCATAAAAGTACTTCCAAAGGTACGTAGGAACACGACCTAGCCTAAACAACTACATCTCCACCATTTGAATGACCACTAGGGGTTTTCACATTTGTTCACACCAAATAATTAGTGATCATTGCAAATGGGAAAAACCAAACAAGCAAACAAACACAAGCAAACAAAAAGAGTAAGCTAGAGGTAAAAGAAATTTTGAACATGTTATAGCAAGCAGATAATTGGAACAGATTATAACCAGACAAAACAGTATGCACTCAAACATGCGATAGCAAACAACAATATGACTCTAAGACTCAATTTATCTATATCTATATATATATATATATA
>Ga0209589_1000736_pt1 | contig 48416 bp, 24 predicted proteins | sample CowpeawhiteBW_FD_187525 | JGI IMG/M metagenome (GOLD analysis project Ga0209589, IMG submission 187525) | Root nodule microbial communities of legume samples collected from California USA - Cow pea white BW (SPAdes) (version 2) | ecosystem: Host-associated > Plants > Roots > Nodule | place: USA...
TATATATATCATATCAATATTTTTGAACAAGTAATAGGAAGTGGAAATAGAAACAATAGAGTGCATTATGGTTGTACTACATTTTAGAGAATTACACTCGACACATTCCCCTTATTTGACCTTAAAAGAACTACCTAATTGAAGAAGTATCACTATGTCCGAAAGTCATAAATTAATAAGATTTATAACTATACTTTCACTTCAAATGTTTTCTTTTACAAATCGCATGAAATTTCTTAATATATTACTCATTTACTTATATAATATTTTGTTTACAATATTAATTATTGATTGGTTTTTTAAGGGAGACTATATGATGTTTAACTTTCTCATTTTTACTTATTTAAACACACACTTTAAATACTCCCTCCACCAGTGCAGGAAAGGGTATTTGTCCCAGTATTTTGGCCATTTAGCCTCGGTTTAAGAATCGGGGCATATATTACCGAGGAAAAAAGGGTTACATTTATGCCTCAGTTCCTAACCGAGGCATAATTCACATAGAGAAATTATCTCTCTGCCTTGGGTCTGGCTGCAACCGAGGCAGAAACGTGTGGCTGCGAACTAGGAGCAACCACCACTACGAGCAAGCCCACCACCATGACCGTGACGCAAACAACACTGCACCTCCCACAAACGCAACCAAATCAGGAGTTGCACCTGAACGCTGCCATCACCCCACAACAGCAACGACAACCACCATGGGCAAACAACCTAATGCGAAGGAACCAACGCAACTCCACCAGTGACATACGAGACCACTACAGACCACCTCAGATCACCGCAAGCACCTCTAGAACACCAACGCTACGCAACAGGCGTGCCGCTGTAGGCCACCAGAAAACAAGATCTGCAGCCCAGGACGAAGTCTATCGCCATTGTTGCGAAAACAAAACCAGGTTGCCACAACGAACCACCACCATTGCAGCGTTAGCTAACATAGCCATGCATGTCTCTATCTCACGAACCAGAACCAGATCCAGAATTCAAAAATAAAAAATGTAAAAATAAAAATAAGAAAACCACTAAGCAGTGGTGGTTTTGAATAGTAGTAGCAGTAGCAGCAGCCTCCCTCGTCCCAGAACAGTAGCAGCGGCGCAGTGGAGTGGTGGGTGGTGGAGTTTGCGGCGAGGCAATGGTGGTGATTCACGTAGAGAGGAACAACAACGTTCAGTTTGGGACGAAGATGAAAAGTGATGGATTCGCGAATTTAGGACCTTAAATAAGGGATATGGCCTTGGTTCAATTAATAACTGAGGCATAAAAAGGGAATAGGCCTCGGTCTTATTCCACATGAGGCCAAAGTGTCTGCTATCAGTGGCAATTTTAAAAATTTGGAGAACTTTGAAGCGTTATAGGCCAAAATTGAGTGATAACCGAAGCATAAAAGCCGTTATAGACTTCGGTTAGTTTGGGACCAGAGACAAAAAAGTTCAAAAAATTTTAAAAATGCCACAACGTCCTTATAGACTTCGGTTCTGCAATAACCGAAACCTATAAGGCGATGTAAAAATGCGATTATGCACTAATGCTCATGTATTAGTCATTTCAGATTCACACTTCCCTTTCGATACATCTTACTTGTATAGCCATTTATTTTAACATGATATCTTTGTCTAAATATTCATCAATAATACCTTTCAATCGATCACCAACACTGATCATCATATCATTATTTATCTTAACAGGATATGCTTGCACTAGTGCAACAAAGAGATATGGCTACATTTATTGTTTATGTTAAACTACGACTAATGAACCATAATATATCCAAACGTAGTAAAAAAAGAGTGAATCGTAATCTATAGTACATAATGGGCTATGGTTCCTGAGAAATAGCAGCCTATACTCATGAATAAACTAAGATATTTTCATTCAATTGCAGGATATTATGAAATTTAAAAAAAAAAAATCATTTGGTAACTCTACACTTTATTAAACAACTTGAAAAAATCAACCAAGATTTAGCATCAACAGATATATTGTGAACAAAAAACAAGCAACATAAAATTCCAACTTTCACCGCCAGTATTGATATGGCGTAGTTAAATGTTATACTGATTCATTGATTCATGTTTTGTGGCACACAGTGATGAACTTTTCTTTTGGATTGGACACCGATGAGGATTTATTGTCATTTATTTATTGAGTTTAATGTGATGTGACTCTGTTCTCCACCACTTAAGGCAACATGTATGGTTATTTGGTTACAATTTCTGACCCACCATTCCCCATTCATTCATTCAAATTCGAGTGTAGGACTAAAAAAGAGATGCAAACAATCATGGTATAAAAAGTGCCTATCTATTACGAACTATTGTGTAAAAGGCTTGGTATGCTTCTCCCAAAAAAAAAATGTGAATTTTAGGTCTAAATTGGTCACTTTGGTTTGTTTTAAAATAATAAAAAAAATTCTAAATCTAAAACATATTTTTTAAATGAACTAATTTTAATCCTTAGCTTAAATGATTTGACATATGCATCATAATACTTTAAAATTTTTAAATTTAATTACTATTCAAAAAATTGGGTAGATCATTACTTTATAGATCTATATAACCTGCAGACTCAACAAAATGAAACGAAAATAACTGAGTTCAATTTATATCCCATTTTTTAACGTCATTCATCAAGATAAACCTACTTTTAACACCTATAAGTATGTCACGATAAAGAATGATAAATTTTGTATCAGACAGTGGTATGGTTATTGAATTAAGGTAGGTTCTAGCTTGATGCTATTTAATGAGGAAATATTATATATATATATATATATATATATATATATTAAAAGTAATTAGTTGGTTTTAATTAGAGAATGGTATTTTTACTTAACATTTCAAACAGAAACATGTAAAAATTATGATGTCATCTGGGTTGTGTTCACAAAATAGCATTGATTATTACTCTAAACTCAATTCAGTAGAATTAGAAAATCTGTAGTTTTCAACGTTATAGACTAAGTAAATCAAGAGAGACACCGTAAAAAACATTCCTTGTATTTGTTAAGTAATATTAAATTGATCTTTCAATTTTTTTTTGTTTTAATTTGATCTTTATTTTCTTTTTAAATTATTCAATTTGATCTTTGACGTTAGTTTGATTAAACGGTCATTCAACATTTGTAGTTTTTTTGAATTTTTTATTTTTTTAAATTTTGTTTTCTAATTTTTTATTTTTTACACATGTCACTAAACAGTTGTGCCATGTATAAAAAATATTCAATTTTGATCCTTATATTTGTTTTTAGTTTTAATTTAGTCCAAATATTTATAAAAATGGAGCAATATTGACACTCCTTAAATTGAGACTCAATTTACCTTTTGTACAAATTTTATGACGATATTCTTACTAAAATTAACATTTTTACAAAATATTTCTAGAAATAATTTTAAATTAACTTTAAATTTTGGTTTTGTTTTGAACTTCAAATTTAGTTCCTAAACTTATGTGTGACATGTTATTTTATTCTTAATCTTCACTAAGTTTGTATAATATAATACACTTGATGTCGTTATATATGATGACAAAATGGTTAATTATGCAAATTAGGTTTGAGGTTTAACTTTATTTAATAATAAAACTAAAAACAAAAAGTTTGTTCAAAAATATTTTTACAAATATTTAATAAAAATATCAATTTTAGTAAAAATATCATCATAAGATTTATATAAAAAGTAAATTGAGTCTCAATTTAAGGAGGAACACTATTGCTTCATATTTACAAAAATTGGGATTAAATTAAAACTAAAAACAAATATAGAAACCAAATTGAATTATTTTGACACGTGGTATAACTATGAAGTGACATGTGTAAAATAAACTAAGAAAATCTAAAAAACCACAAATTGACACATGATGTTGACTTTAACGTCGTTTCGTCAAAATTAACGGTAAGGACCAAATTGAATCATTAAAAAAATTAAATACCAAATTGAGAGGACCAATTTGACACTACTTGACAAATACAAGGAACAAAAGAGTAATTTAACTAAAAATTTATATTTATCTATGATAGAATTAGTAAGAAATGTCAAAAATTTGTAGGTAATCAATAATTACCACGGGTTACCTATGACACAAGTTTCGTAGGTATTCTTGGAGTGGGTAAATTTAAGATGGATTTTTTGTCAATGAAAAATAAATATCTTTGGGTAATACATACGGATCTTCCTTCAATAATTTTGTATTGTTCAAATCTCGTTAATAATACATATAGACCACCATTTGTGGGTAATTTTGTATTGTTCACTATTGTGAGAAATACATACATACCACCATCCGTGGATAAATTTTCAATGCTCAACCTCTGTGGATAATACATATGAATCACCATTCATGGATAATTTTTCATTGCAATGCATTCGTAACTAAATTTTCTACCACTTGTAATTCTTGAGTAATTTCCCACTACTATATTTCCGTGGGTAAAATTACTAACTATTTTCAATTCATTGGTATTAGTAGGAAATCATTTACAAATCAAATTGAAAACAATCTAGGTTCCAAAAGTTAATAAGTGATCAAAACATAATGTAAACAAAGTTTAAACATAATCAACACAAAGTCAAAGTTTTTTAAGTTCCTAACAGTTAGCATTATCAGGATCTTCATCTTGTGTTATGCATGTTTATTTTGTTCTTGGTTTGGTGGTTGTTGTTGCTTTTGCTATTGTCTATAATGTTGTTATTGTTTTTCAAATTCAGTATGAGTATAAGGGAAGGAAAGGACAACAATAACCAATGATAACAATTGTTGTCTAAGTCTTTCATTGTCTTCTGTATAATTTCAGACTTGTTGTTTGAGATGGACAATCTGTTGTGAATCATGAGAGAAAGTTGAACCTATATTATATGTCAGGTTATGACCTAATTTAAAGTTATGGGCAAGCTCTTTAATCTAATACATTCAACCTTTCTTCTTGCCTCATGTAACAAGAAGACAACTATCGGTCCTTATTCTCTCTTCCTCCTTTCTTTAATACTTGTAGTGCATTTGAAAAATAACAACAACAACACCAACAACATTATAGACAAGAGCCAGAGCAACAACAACCAATGATTGCAGTTGTTGTCTAAGCCTTTCGTTATCTTCTATATAATTTTGGACTTGTTCTTTGAGATGGACAATCTATTGTGAATCATGAGAGGAACTTGAATCTACATTATATGTGAGGTTATGACCTAATTTAAAGTTATGGGCAAGCTCTCCAATCCTATACATTCGACCTTTCTTCTCACCTCTGATAACAAGACAACTTTTTGTCCTTATTCTCTTTTCCTTCATAGGATCTATGGGAGATGATTCAAGATTTCCATTAGAAAATATACTCTTAATTTTTTCCTTTTATTCATAAATAAACCTGATTTAATATACATAGTATATATACATATATATATATATATATATATATATATATATATATATATAAATGGACCTTATCTCTAGTCAGTATGAGACTTCTAACACACCCCTCATGTTGAGGCATGTACATATGAGTATTAATGGGTGGTTTAATAGTAGCTTGGTAGTGGGTGAAATAATAAACCCAATAAACAACATACTCTACTAAGATAGGTTATAACTCATGACTCTCATACCATATTAGGAATGGACTTTAAGCTTAACTCAATCCCACAAAAATGGTTGTAAGTAGAGGTTTGCACCTACTTATATATTGTAAATTTGCTTTATCTCTAGTCGATTAGAGACTTTCAACAATATCTTTTATAAGAGACAATAAGATTTAAACACATGATAGTATATGTTGATTTAGCAAACCAATGCCTTAAATCACTTAGGCATACCTATTATACTAACAAAATTTTCAACTTTTAAATAGGTGAGGCTTGTTGGTAATAAGTGAATTTCTTATAATGATTAATAGAGAGATAAGTACAAAACTATAATTGGATTCAGCAAACATAAATTCTAATAGTGATTTAATTCATTAAAACTTATAAAATATAATTTGATTATTTAGTAAACTAGTGTATGGATTTGAATCATAAAAGTCTGGAGAATATGAGATGTAAAGAGAGATGAAGAGAATTATGGTTTTGAGACGGTGCTTTCTTGGTTGTGATCCCTTAGTTGATTGGATTTTCTACCATTGTGCTGGTTTTGGAATGCTTTTTTTAGTGGTTTCTTCATTTGTTTTTGGTTGTTGTGATTTCTAACAATTCTAGAGATTTAATAAGATAGATTATCCTAATCCTTTCTCTGTATGAAAGATTATTTTCAATGTTCTTGCATCGAATTAAATGAATGATGATTCATAGTTTCACTCCATTTAACTCACTATTCTATGACTCTTTGACAAACATACTTGTCAATTACATTAGTAGTATATACAGATACAAAATCTGTATTCTGCTAGGTCCATCAAATAATCCAATTACTATTGTATTCTTCATTTTATTTATTTATTTATTAGTCCCTTTAATTAACAAGTCATGTGCCTTTCACATGAGACAAAACCTTACACTTTCCCACTTGGCTCATGTGACATTATATACGTTTATGAACCATTAAATAAACAAACAAAACATAAAATAATGAGGATTAAGTGATGACTTGGGCCCAACCATAGGCCCAATCAAAGGCCCAGTCACTAGAAGCATGTTGAAAAGGATACAAGAAAAGACGGACTTTCAAAATCCCAATGGGCTTCATGTGTTTAAAATGTTATTTACATAGGCAAAAAAGATATCAAGATATGATGGACTTTTCTTAGTCCATTAGAATATATTCAAATTGGACCAATTGTTTAGCTCATGCTTTCCATTAGAATAAATTTAATTTGGGCCTATTGTTTAGGCCATGCTTTGAAAATAAATTCCTAGAAGTAGTTTGGAACATTTTTCACCTACCTTTTGAAATTGGATCCAATCAAGCCCAATTTCAAAAGTCTAAGTCGAGAATGTGTCTTAGTTTAGCCATGAGTTTCACATTTATCACATGTGTTAAACAAAGGAGGCGTGACTAGGACACATGGCAAGTGATCCATGAAATGTGGATCTAGGAAGTTAGATCTAGATCTAGATCTAGCATTTGCATTTCATTTCTTATAACATTTAGCTTGCATTTGGAGCTTGCCTTCTACTATAAATGAATGCCTCCACCACTTTGTAAATCACTCTTGAACAAATGCAAAGTTATGTTGTTGAGATCACTCCACAAACCTTGTCCTTTGAGAGTCACCTTTAGCTAGAGCTTTGTCTATAATTCCTTTAACCTTCCTCCTCTAAGTTGACTGAAACTCTTAGAGTTGTCACCACCACCATTCAATTCTACACCATCCAAGCTTCCTTAAACACTTGCTTCCGCTCACACTCATCCATGGAGACTCCTTCTTCCATCAACCATGTCCACGGAGCCTCATTAAGTGGTATTTAGAGCCAACTCAAGCCATGCCTTGCGGTTTAAGCTAAGTTCTTGATCCTTCTTCTATTTTCGTGTTGTTTCATACTTGTTCTTGCTTATCTTGTGTTTTTTCTACCATTGATATTGTGTTCACATGCTTGTTTGATGATTCAAATTCATCTTCTACTTGAACCATTCAGTGCATTTCATTAAGATTCATTGGTTCATTTTGTTGTGCTAGCTTTCTTAATTGCCTTAAATTTATTGTTTGTCAATTTTTGGACATTCTTTTGTCTTGTCCCAATTATATTCGCTTTGAGTTTAGCTTTTATTGTGTTTAAGCTTTTGTATTGCTTTATTTTCTTAGCTACTTTTTGGTGTACATTGAAGTGTGATGTAGGAAGAAGTCTTCCATGTTGAACCCATCTTTGGAGGTAGCATATTGGAGGGTGGATATTCAATTGAAACTCCAAGCTAAGTACCTTTCAAAGGAGCTTACCATATTCAAAGTGAGGGAAGAAAGAGAGCTTAAACACCATATTTGGCCACACTTGGCTTGTAACATTTGTTATTTCCATTTCTTTTGTAAAAGGCCATTGCACCAATTGTCTTGGAAGAGCCTTTGGTTTTCTTCCATATTTTTGCATCTAAAACTACCTAGTAATTGGTGTAGATAGTGAGTGTGTCTTGCTAGCCAAAGTTATAAGCTTCACCATTAGGAATTCAACTAGTTTCCAATTTACCTTTCACGTTTTTAGTGGCTTGGTTTAAGATATCAAATTCTAAAATCTTGCAAACTTAGGAGTTTGTCTTTAGTGTGGTAGCTTGTTTGATTTGTTTGTCTTTGAGTTCAAAATCTTTTTGAAAATCTTTATGAAAACTTCTTTTAAGTTTAAGAGCACATCTTTGTGTGAAAGTAGCAAAGCAAGTAGCAAGATACACTCTAGCTAGGTAAAACTTGGTACTTAAGCAGTCCTTATAACTCACATCTCTTACTTGGGAGTAAACTTGTGAAAAACTAATGACTTTCATTCTAAGAGAACTTTTGAAATTAAAAGATGATGACAAGACGTGCTTCTAAGCAAAGTGATAGTGGGTTTGAAAATAAAAGGAATGTTCCATCACAATTTGTTGAAGAGTTTAGAGAATTTCAAATAAGAATGGAACAAAAAGATGGAGAAAAGGAAAATAGATTTGAAGAAAAGGAAAGAAGAAATAGAGAAAACGAAAGGGGAAGAAAAGGACAGGAGAAATGAAGAAAGAATGAGAGAATATTATCATAGGGCAAGAGAGTGTAGAACTGGAGAGACTTTCTCTAATCAAGAGTTAGGGGTGAGAGAATATTACCAACAACCTTCTCACATTAGGAGGCAAAGAAAAGAACATACCCTTAGGGAAGTGAAGATAGACTTGCCTTATTTCTATGGCAAGGATAACATTGAAGCTTACTTGGACTAGGAAATGAAGGTTGAACGATTATTTGAATGCCACCAAGTCTGAGAGGAAAGGAAGGTGTCTTTTGCTACCCTAAGCTTTCAAGGGTATGCCATGTATTGGTGGACCTCTTTGATCCAAGATAGACTAAGACACTAAAGTCCAACTATTGAGTATTAGAATGATCTTAAAATTGCCCTTAGAGGAGACACATTCCCTCCTATTACAATTGGGGAACTCATGGATAAACTCCAAAGACTTCAACAGAGGTCTATGATTGTGGAGGAATATAGACAAAAGATGTGTTGTTCATGATGAGGGCCTGTATAGTTGAAAAAGAGGATATAACTTTATATAGGTTCTTGAATGTGTTGAACCTTGACATAAGAGATAGAGTAGAGCTACTACCTTATAGAGATTTGAATCATTTGGTTCAAATGTGTATTAAGGTAGAACAACAACTATTGAGAAAATATTCTTCTATAACTGATCAATCTCACTCTAGCTCATATGTTAAATAAGATTTCAAAGAAAATGAGGAGCTCCATAAGAATCTAGCCAAGGAAAATGATAAAGGTAAGGGTGAAGCATTTGCACACACTCGCACCAGCGAAATTAAGTACTTCAAATGTTTGGGAAGAGGCCATGTAGCTGCTCAGTGCTCTCACTAAAAGGACTATTATCTTAAGGGGCATTGACCACTATAGTAGTCAAGAAGAGCCTAACACTAGTGAGAGTGAGAATGAAAGCTCAAAAGAGTCAAAGGGAGAGGATGCATACCCTTGTAAAGGAAAACTTCGTATGATGAGAAGACTTCTCAATACCAACCAAGTACTCAACATGATACATAAAGAGAGAACATATTTTATACAAGATGTAAATTTTTTGAAAATACATGTTCTCTCATTGTGGACAATGGATCTTGTTGTAATTGTTATAGCACTAGATTGGTTGAGAAGCTAAATTTAGCTGTAATACCCCATCCTAAACCTTACAAACTTCATTGGCTAAATGAAGATGGGGATATCACACTTAAAAATTAAGTGCATGTACAACTCTCCATTGGGAAATACAAAGATAAAGTTTTATGTGATATAATTTTCATGGAGGCTTGTCATATTTTGTTAGGAAGAGCATGAAAATTTGATAGAAAAATTATACAAAATGGTATTTCTAATACAATAACCTTCCTATACAAGGAAAAAAAACTTTGTACTTCATCCTTTGTCACTATCTCAAGTGGTTGAGGATCAAGTACAAATGAAAATCAAAAGGGATGAAGAGGAAATGCAAGAAAATACAAAAGGGAAAAGACTTGCTCTAAAGCCACAACAAAGTTATTGTTAATGGTTGCATTAATAAGTTTGTACTTATTTTTATATCATCCTCACAAGTGGTAAAGTACAAAGAACAAACTAATTTAGCAAATCAAGTAAGACAAAAGAGGTTTGAGTTGTCAATCATAAAACCTTTTGAACTCTTTTTTAGTGTCAATAAACCTTATGTTGAACATCCTTTAAAGATTATTTTGAAACAACATAAGGCAACCATTGCAACCAATTAAAATGCTCCTACTTCCAAGCATCCTTATCATTCAATTGATATGTGGTGTATAAGTTTTAGGAGCCATATCTTGTTTGAGGAATATGGAGTACATACCACCTTCAATATGACTAACTTAATTACTTGAACAGGTAAGTATAAAGCAAATAACGACCTTCCAGATTTGAGGAAAAATCCTCTTCAAGGGGGAGGAGATGATAACGTGGGTCCAACGATAGGCTCAATCAAAGGCCCAGTTACTAGAAGCATGTTGAGAAAGATACAAGAAGAGATTAGACTTTCAAAAGCCCAATAGGCTTCATTAGTTTAAAATGTTATTTGCATAGGCCAAGAAAGATATCAAGATATGATGGACTTGTCTTCCTAATGCTTAAACAATGTTATTGACGTATAGGCTTACTTGTACCAAACACGCTTCAATGTACTTATTAAGGTAAGTGAAGTCATTTTTTTTTCTTTTATCGGCAATGTTAGTTGTTAGTATTTATTAGTGGGGGAGTTGAACTCACAACATCTCAAATCCTCCCTTCTAAACCCATCAAGCCAACCTTATAACTCTCAAGTGTTAGTGAGAAGAGTTGAACCCACAATTTTTCTCACCATTCCTTCCAACTTTACCACTAAGCCACCTTATAACCCAAATGTTAGTGGAGCCATTGTATCTCTTTGTAGCTGGAGGTTAGCATGCTAGAGCCATATGTATACTCAATACATGTTTTGTAAAAGATTATGGAATTCTTCATATTCTATATCATAGAAGAAGGTAGCTTCATATAAGGGGTCATTAGCTTGACGCCCTTCAAGTTGAGATGGCACATAACATTCAATAAATTTTTTTTAATGCTAAAGCTCTTTGTCGTCACATCATCACGTCACCGGTCTGAGGAGTGGGTAGGATTCGTCGTCGCGATGCTGGTTTGAGAGGTAGGTAAGCTTCGTCACGATTTATGTGTGCTTGCTCTCACTTTCGTTGAGCTTGCTTTGTGGTGTGGTGCACATGTTAACTTTGAGTGTGAACAAACGAAAATTGCATGTGCATGTTTAATTACTCACGGGTCGGCAGATTAACCCATCCAACCCCGCTTGTAGCCCACGGGTTCAAAACTTTAATCTAACTCACTATATTATAGTTAGATTAGCGAATTGGCCTGACGGATCATACCTATTTTGACATTCTTAATTCTATACGATACAAGAAAGTAGCTTGATATAAGAGATCATTAGCTTGACAACCTTCAAGTTGAGATGGCACATGACATTTAATAACGGTTTTTTAATGCTAGAGCTCTTTGTCTTTGGTGGTAGCCACGACCGTCTCATGGGTAGTATGATGCTTGATTTGATTTGTTTGATAGTGAAGTTACACATTATGTCGAGGTTTCCTCTAGGATTCGTCTCATGCACGGACCGCGTAAGATCACAACTGGGTAGTTTTTGGCACACTTCTAAGCATGGTCTTTTAACTATTGTTCAAATTTCATCCTAAAATAATAATATAATAGTAATATTTTTATAAGAATTTGTTACCGTTAATAATATTACAAATTTAATTATTTTTAAATAAAAATACAAATTTTATTATTTTATTTTTTAAATTATGATTTACTTAAATTTAATATTTTTTAATTAAATTAATTATTTATAATAAAAAATGCATACATGTGTATATAATTAATGTTTTAAGAATAGTGAGATCTTTTAAGCTAACTAAAATGAAAGGAGATGAATGGAAGTTATGATGATTGACAAGTTGAAGAAGATGTTTGTGGCATAAGCGCAGTCGGTGGCATGGCTTTGAATTTGATGCTTTTTTAAGGTCGGTGGTTCATGACAACAACTGATGCATCCATGGTGTGCTCTCCTATTTTGACGACTCACTCATTCACAACTTAAAGAAAGTACTTATGTTTCATGTTATGAAATTATGCATAATCAATTTAACTTTTCAGTATATTTTTACAAAACTAAATATTTATATAAAAACTAAAAAACAAACGTTAATTACTTTAATATATTGTTTTCTGTATTCTAATAAATATCATTATTTTGAAGTTTATAGCTAAAATAATTTAGAAATCAAGACAGATATTATAATTTTATTTATCTTAAAGGATGGAGAGTTTCCGTTCCATCCATCACTTCTAAAGTTTTTTCTTTGAATAATTACTCTTGTAATTATGTTTTCGTTTATAAATCTGAATTGATCGTTTAGTTTATTTTAATTTTAATTTAGATTGAATTTTTAATAAAATAAATTGGTGGATTAAAGATTTTTCATCAAAAATTTAGTATCAGTTTTGAAAAAGAAAACTGATCCCTTTTAAAAAATTTAATAAAAAATATCAAATTATATCAATTTTTTAAAAATCTAAATCAAATTAAGACAAAAAAAATGAAATAACCAATTTAATATTTTCAGAAAAAAATATACACAAAAAAATAATTAACAATTGTTATTATTTATAAAAAGCAAGAATGAAGTTGTTTTATATTTTCTTTCCCTTTAGGTCAAAATATCCGGTATGCTAAAGAAATGAAAGGAAAATAACTTACTTTATTTTGAAAAAAATTAATATTTTAAATAAAAGTTAAAGATTGAAATTACACTTAATTAAAATAAATTATTTTTACCGTCTTTATAAATACATTTCGGTAGAAGAGTTTTTGAATAATAAAATTTAAAAAAATGGCCAAATTTCAAAATAAAGAATGACTCAACTATATTTGTAACATCCCATTTTAGTATTATAAAAGTTATAAAATAAGATATTTATAATAATATTGAAAAATAGATTAACAGACTAAAAAGTATATTAATACAGTCCTCTAAGAGTGCAAATTATAGAAATATATTATTTATATAACAACACCAAACCAACATAAAAATTCTATATACCAAACGTACCAATCACTCATACATTTGCTGCAAACTTACAACTATAACTACAAACTTCTCATCCTTCAGATATATCTCTAAACATGCATCTTCATCTGCTTCCACCAAAATGGTGATTATCCAAAAAGAAGAAAACAACATAAGATCACAAAGTGCAAGGGTAATCTAGTATATAAAAGAGTTATCTTAAGACCATTTAAAACATATAAATTATAATGCATACATGGATAAACTACAATAATTCACATAATTGCACATAAACAGTTGACACTAAACTCATTGTCAATGGATTTTACCCTACCACACACAAGGTTAATCCATCATTATCTAGAGTCATTATCCTACCATAGATAATGACATCTTCCTACTCTCACCACATGACCAATTCTACTATATTTGAGTGTAAATGATCACTAGAGTTTCAGAATGTCACCTTACCTAAATCCATAGTCCAATGCATATACTAAAATAACACCACCATAAAATCTTCTAAGAAACCCATGGAATTACGTCAAACACATACAATGCTCATATATATATATATATATATATATATATATATATATATATATATATATATCTATATATATATATATATATATATATATATATATATATATATATATATATATATATATATATATATATATATCAACAAACCCATTATCAACATAGTTTCGCAACAATATTATCACAATTATATACATCCTTAATCACATTTACATATTTCATAATTTCAAGTAATAAGCACTCTGAAACATCAATGTTCAAGAACAACTAGTAAAATTTCATGAAACATAGAAAATACAAATGTCACACATAACAGAGAGGAGGCAAGAGTTCATAAAAGTGGAGAAAACAAATAGAAGGTTCCACAAGTAACCTATGGATTTTTCTGCAACCTATGCTCTAGGAGAATTCACACCTCCACAGGTAACTAGTGGATATATTTCCACAACCTGTTGATTCGACTATAAGAAGCATAATTCCAACAGCGAGTTTCATAGGTAACTAGTGGATATTTCCACAACCTATGAATTCAGCTATGAGAAACATAATTCAAACAACGAGTTCCACAAGTGACCAATGGATATTTTTATAACCTGTGGATTCGGCTACAAGAGACCTGATTCAAACCATACAAGCAAAAACAATTATACTCATCACAGATCAAATTCATCAACATGCATTCGTTAATTTAGAAAAAACACTACAAAGCAAAACAATATTAGTTTCCTTTACCTGACAAAGCGACTCAACAAGCCCAAATAGCTCAACAAGCTCAAGGAAAACCAATAAAAATTTAGCTCCACATGATGATGTATCTATACCTAGGAACAACACAAGAATGATCAAGACCTACAGTTATGGTCACTTACCAACATATACTCATATTGATGATTAAAACTCACATGTAACCAAGGGAGAGTTACATACAAGCTAGAACATAGAAGACTCACAAGAAAACGAGCAAAAGTTCAACTTACATTGTTAAAGAAACTGATCGGATAGAAAGTAATAGCTCGCCAAGATGATCGCTCTAGCGGTCTTCGATCTTCAAACGGATAAACAGAAGATGAGAACTTCTAGAAAGAAGTCAAAGTCAGAAAATTCTAGAAAAGTGATTTCGAAAGATGTAGTGTATTTTAAAATAATGAAACTCGTTTATAACAAAAGTATGAATTTAATATTAAAATAGTTGAATCTCATTATTTTTAAACTACTATTACTTTTAAAATGTCATTTTCTAAAATTTTAGATCATTGAGTAAATTCTACATTTGAAAGATTTACAGCAATTCCAAATAAAGAAAAATAATCATTTACAGTTTTTTTAATATTTTAAATTATTATAATAACATATATGTATAGAAAACAAATAAGTAAATACAAACGTCAATAAATAGTTTCATACACCAAAAAAAAATAAAAATCAGGTAGTTATTGTAAAATTTGTCATTTATGTTAACCATACTTGTTTAAGAAAATGCCCCGTTAATTGATAGTGATGATACTGTTCTTTCGTATATTTGTGTAATAAAGACTAATAACAGTTTTTAAATCCTAAATCAGTTCTAGTCATTCCAATACATGAAAGAAAAAAAAAAGTACACGATTAAAAACATAATCATTTATGATCTTTAAAACAACTAACAAATTATAAAAACAAATTAAAACTAAATGATACTTAAATAATTTTCTAAAAGAAAAAATACATAAGTATTTCAAAATAAACTCGATGTTGACTAATAATATGTTATTTACTATTCATGTCATTATATTGTTGTTTTATTTTAATAAAATAAACAATATAAAATGATTTATATAAGGTGTTTCTTCATAAAAATAATTGATTAGATAGTTTTGGTAAGAGTTGATTGACAAATGCCATAATCAATTCGTACCAATTCTCCGATCATGCGCAGAGCTGTCACATAAAACTTCAAGATCAAGTAGATAGCCAAATCTTCAATGTTCACAAAATGGGACATTGTATTATTATTACTATTATAATTTATTATTATAATTAAATAAAAATTTCATTTATTTTAGGTTTAATTTTTTTGGTCATTTATGATTATTTTTTTAATTTTTATTTCATTAGTTTGAAATATTTTAATTTTATTCTATTGCTTTTAAAATGCAATAATGTAGCTTCTTTTGTGAAACGCAGAGTTACACTATCACTTCAATAACACGTGCTACATTTACATTTCAATTCTATCACCAAGTCAATATTAACTAGTGCGTCATTCGTTTATAAAATCACTATTATCAATTTAACGAAAAATATTATATCGATTCAATCTTTGATGAAAATATATAAACTTAAACTAAATATTTAAAATAGTAAACCAAAACAAAAAACAATTATAACAATAACAAAAAAAAATATAAAACTATTTTAATAAAAGCCGAGGTTGTCTATATTAATTAGTCTAGATTAATTTTTTGGTGTAATTTATATATGGATTAGAAACAAAAAGTTCATAAAAATTATATGAGAGATCTCTAACAAATTAACTTAAAAGTCTAGTTGGAAAATTTTTGTCAATTATACATTTATTCTAACTTGTGGCTTCGGGGACCAATTCTTGACAACTAAACTTCGTTTGAGTGCTGATAAACGTGAAACTGTACCAAGTGTTAAATGGCGTTAGGTTCGTACGAGTGTTAGGTATTCAGATAATAATAATAATAATAACAATAATAATAATAATAATAATAATAAATAAATAAACAATTCAGCTTTTTACTTTTTAGTATAAAAAAATTATAATTTTAATACAAAAATTTTAAATTTATAAATTTTATTTGAATTCCAAAAATAATTCATATAATTAATAATGTATTTGACATTTAATAATTACTACACATGTTATTAAGTAGAAAATTAGTAATATATAAATAATTTCAATTATTAGTAATTTTAAATTTACAAAGTAAATGGTAAAGATTTAGTAGTAATTTGGTCTCTATTAATGATTTAATGTTCTCTTATTTATTTTCTAGTGGTTATTATAACTTTTCAAAAAATTAAATTAAATTTTTTTTTTCATTTTTTCTTTGTAATTGGACAATAAACACATAAAAAATTGAGTGACTATATTAGCATATGTTAACTCAATGTTAATCTAAAAATTATATTAAATATTTTTTTAAAAATACAGGAACCAAGTTAAATTAAAATTAAATTAAAAAGAAATACTAAATTATTAATATAAATATATAAAAAATGTTATTAAGGCTAACAATAACAAGTTGGTCCAACTATTCACTTGCAAAAAAAGTGTGTTGTGCTAGGGTATTAGGTCGGCCAAACTTTTCTTTACTCAAGAGGTTTAGGTATGGTGGCTTTTATGGAGGGGTGACAATGATACTGATCACTACCATAATTTGAATAGAAAAATGGATTAATTTAGATAATAAAAAGGTTTAAAACAAAATTTAATAGTAAAACTCGTTGGTTTATATTAAAATATGTCTTGAATCCAATTTTAAGTTGTGTGTAATCCAAAATAGAACTCAGAAATTTAAATCTATTGATTTTTAAAGAACCAAATGTTAGTTCAGTCAGATACATGTAAAAATTGCATTCTCTTAATTTATAGAAAAGTATTAGTATAAATTAAACTTAAATAATATACATAAACTTATGATACATAATGATTTGTATTTAAGTTTCAGCACAAAACTATTTTAGATTATTTGTATATAACCAGCAAGGTGTGAAATATAATAGAAATATAGAAGGGGTTGAATAATATATAATAGTTCATTATTCATTAATAAGTTGGAGGCTTTATTGAAATAATGAAAGAAAGGGTTTAATAATATAGGACAACTTTTTGAAATAGATATAGATTAGATTATCCAACAAAACAGTGGTTTTCATAGATTTTTCTAAAAGGAAAGTTCTGCGTTTTGATCAGTAGTGAAGATATATGAAAGGAGAAAGAGTATAAATTAGTTAAGAAATAAATAAGAAAGAATATAAACTATTCAGGAAATAAACAAGAAAAAGTATAAACTAATTAAGAAATAAAAGCACTAAAGTTTATGTTTATTCACAAGCTACGATTAATTTTACTTTACCAAATTATGAAAAGTTTATACCAATTAATCTAATTATAAATTCAGTATTTTTTTTAACTTGTAGTATGTTTCAAATATTCCTCTTGAATTTTATTCTTCATTATAAAGTCAATTATGTTCTTCGCAAATACCACATATCTATGAAAATAAATATTAAAATTTAATGATACCCAACCAAATGGATATTTAGCTTTTTAATAAAGTCATGCTAGATAAATTTATTAAAAAAAAAAACTATACATGTAGGATGAAGTGGCAAAGAAAATGCAATTTTTTTTCATTCATCTGCATTATATCATTAATGTTATCTAGAGCATCTTGATATTTCAAGACTCATTTGAATCGTATCGAGTTTGGGAGGTTAGTGTACTTTATGTTTCTGAGGCCATCTCGACTTATGTATCTAAGGGTATTTCAAATCTGTTTGACTCATCTCGATCCATAATGATCAAAATCATTTTGATTCATTTAACCAAGATGATATTGGCTTGTACGACCTAGAACCATTTCTAACAGTCATAACGATATGCTTGATATTACATCGTTTTATGGTGATCGAGATCCCATCAACCTCATTGTATGGCAACAGTAAAGATCAACTATATATATATATATATATATATATATATATATATATATATATATATATATATATATATATATATATATATATATATGTATGTATGTACCACACTTAGCCGGTCCCACTGGCATATCAACACATATCACCCTTGACCGACATACCTATATCGGCAAAGCTGAGAGGCTGGTGTACCACACCAAGCCAACTTAACAAAATAATAATAAAACGATCACCATACCTATACGTCAAATCATTCAAGTAACCGGCCTGGGCTGGGCTGACCTAAGCCTAGTCGGCCTGAACCGGTAACATAAAACGTCAAGAGGAATAACCTGCCTAAGGCAACATGTGAGCAATACAAACCGCCAAAGGGAGTAGTCGGTTTAGGCCGACAACCTTAATACACTTAGCGAAATCAAAGCCCCCTGATATCCAATGAGCCCACAATAATCAACCTAAGGGCCTAGGTTAGGGCCCAGGCCCACTTACAGCCCAAACTAGGGCCCAAGCTAGGACCTGACCCATAACATGACCAGACATAATTAATACTTTATAAATACACATGGACCCCAGTAATTAAAGGTACGCATTCATTACTCCATTAATCACCTGATTTGACTTTTTGAGAGCTTTGACTGACTTAAGCTTCGGAGTGCCTTCTGCAGGTAACCGCTCTCGGGTCCAAGCAGACATGTGCCAACCGGGAAGAGGCCAACTGAGGAGATAGCGGACTATATGAGTAAGGTAACACTTGTGCCTAATGTATCTTATTTGTTCTCTACAGGAACAATATATTAAGTTAATATATTATGGGCTACAAATTATTATGTAATTTAATATTAAGTGTATCTAGCCAGAAAAGAAAATAATTCATCAGAGAGTAAGACAAGTAGTGTATATTATGTGCAATCTTGTTTAAAGAACCTAGTTTGGAGAAAAGTTTAATTCTATATCTCATATATTAGGGTTCCCAACAATAAATATTATTTATGTTGAGTGTTGCTATGAAATTAAAATATTTATGTGTTTTTTATAAAATTCTCTAATATTGAAAATAACTTAAATTAATTTATAAAATATATAAATTTATTTTTTTCTAAATTAATTTAAGGATTTGTAAATTTGCAAGAAGGCAAACAAATTGGAAAAAGAAAAGAATTGAAAAAAATGAGGTCAATTTGCATTCATACAATTTGGTTTATCATAATTCTCTAGACACTTATATTCAAATTTGAATAATTAACTACCTTAGATAATCCACTACAAAAATATCGGTATTACTAACATCCATTATGGATAAAGAGTAAAATTTGTTGATAACATGTGTTTTATAATGAAATAAAATCTATCAATAATTAGCTCATGCATAAAAATTACCAATAATAATTACCTACAACCTTAGTGTCATCAGTAAGAGCCAAATTATTGACGGATTAATCCATTAGTAAATGTATTTTATACAACAAGTGTATAGTTATTTATTTTGTGCGCCCTATATAATAAACATAACCAAACAAAAGGGATACATTATAAGTTATTGAACTAATTAATATTAGACAATGAAACAATGACACTCAAATACATTGAAAACTCCTCTATAATGAAAATTCCTAACAAAGAAAACTCATAATAATGAAAGGATTGGACATCTTAAGCCCAATAAGAATGACATTTCAAGTTCAAAGTGTGTGTACTTGATTAATATTTTTCCTTCTTTTCCAAAAAAATGCAATAGTTTAGCTCTTGCAAATCTCTAATAGAGTCCGAAATATGTAATTTATTATAGTTTAAATATTTTAATCTTTGGTAGTTGGTAATCTATTAAAGATTAAAATATTTAAAATATAAGTTATTCTTTTCATACTCTATTGGAAGCAGGTGTTATTGACCTGATTGGAGCTCAGCAAGAGCCAAACTACTGCATTTATTTGGAATAAATATTTGATTAAGTACACACACTATGAACTTGAAATGTTATTCTTATTAGGTTTAACATGTTAAGATGTTTAATCCTTTTATTATTTGGAATTTTCATTGTATAGGATTATTCTTTATCAGGAATTTTCATTGTTAAGAGGGGACTCTACTAATCTCACTTTTCCCAATCTTGACTCCTAAGAGCTCTACCAATCTTACTTTTCCCACACATGTGCAATTCAATTTACATATTTCCCCAATCTTGACTCCTAAGAACTCTATTGATCTTACTTTCCCCACACATGTGCAATTCAGTTTCCATACCACCCTTGGTTGTGGTGCCATTGTGAGAAACACTTACCTTGTTGCATGGGAATATGGCTAGGAAAATTCATCTTTCAATAGTGCACAATAAAATAGTACACAATAGAACAATGAGAATAACTGAGATTATTTCATAGTTCAACATTGAATAGGTCTAGAATAGAACATAAAGCCAATATACCTCACACACAAATATAATAATGTAATTAACTACACCAACAATAACATGACACCAATGAACTAAGAAACAAGAACAACACAACAATTAAATCAGTTACACAATCAAACTTAGTGATATTCCAAAACCTTCAACAACAAGCACCCCCTCCCCCCTCATTGGAACTAGGATTTGTCACCAACATTCAACACAAGCTCCATTCGATTAAAAAAAATAGTCAATTAGAACACAAAATTAAATTCAATTAAAATTACATTAACAAAATCAGAAAAGTCCAAATCTCATTACCCTCCAAATTCAAACCACAAACATAAACACCCTCTCTCCCATTAGAACCCCAAACTACACGAGTAGAAAAAAATTGAAACACAAAGGGAGAAGGAGGAGTAGACAAACCTCGTCGATGTTGGCAATTGTGCAAGCTTCACAATGATTGTGAACCTAGGCAGGGGAAGGCTTACGACAAAGAGTGACCAACGCGATAATGAACAAGGACTAACACAGGATCGATGGTGACGATGATGAGGTCACCAAAGAGTGCGAACTTGGAGGAGGATCTCATGGTGGTCGGGCAGAGGATTTTGGGGAACCCTAAACCTTAAACTTGCTAGCTAACTCCTTTAAATCTGGAAATTTTAATTTAATTCTTACACTAAATTACCGACGGTTACATCCGTTAGTAAATAACCTAGACAAACTTATCGACAAAATTTACCTATGGATAATTGGTAAAATATAATTCAACTCATTAATCGACGAAAATTTTCGTCAATAAATGAATTAGCAAAATTCGTCAATCAAATTTCTCGGTAATTGCATATTACTAATATGTTCAGTATTTCTAGTAGTGATCAATTCAATAAAAAACTCATTAAACAAAAAAAAAATATACAAATCAAATCAAAATATCATTCAATTTAATTTGTATCCAATTATAAAATTATGATTCTTAATTTGATTATATATTTATATGTTGTTGCTTCCTATCCTTGATTTATTTCTCATGAATGAAAAAATAAAACACAAAGGAAGAAGATGATTAGACAATTGTGAAATTGAGGGAAAAAAAAAGGAAAAAATCATTTCTAAAACTAAATAGGTCCATGCTTGATTACGAAAATTTAAACTAATATAAGAAAAATCAATTCTTTATGAATTTTCATAAAAATATTCAACAAATTTGTTTTAACTACCAAAAGTGAAATTAACATAACATCCAAAGTCCAGCCAAGTATATATTCTCTTTTAAACTTGAAAATATAAAATCCAATGCAAATAAAATAAAAAGTATTTATAAAAAAAGTTATAATCATAAGAATGCACAAGGTCAGATTCGATAGCAATATAAAATGAAAATATGCATACAAAAACTCAAATTTGTTACTATTAAATAAAAAACAAAACTAAAAATAAAACCTATATTGAATGAGTTTTTAAATGTATGATAAAGCTACAAATATATGCAGAAAATATTACTATATATATTACGATGATGTTGTACCCCTTCAATTAATAGTGTACGGACCCTATAGATACACCATTATAATCTTAATTAGACTATTTTACTATAATAGTGATAACATGATTAAAAAAATGTTAACGATATTCATATCTATTTCACTTAAACGTAAAAATCAAATTAGACTATCAAGCATTTTGGTATAATATAAAAATCGGTAGAACGATTGAATTGTGATATGTAGATAGCTAGTCCAATACTTAGTTCTAATTAGTCGTTGATATGAATGGTTCTTCGCTCAATCACATTAAACAAAGCCCCAAATTCAAGAAACTTTATCGAGAGAAAGTACTCCATGAAAAGTGACAAATTATGTTATTCAACAAAAAATTATCATAGAAATTCAGCAAATAAATGTCTACCAAAAATATTATTATTTAAAAGAATTTTTTGTACCCATAAATTATTTTAATAATAATAATAGTAAAGTTTATCTTAAGGTTCAATATGTCATCTACCATATGCAACCCCGTCAATCACTTGTCCGAATCTAGCATAAAATAATAAAAAAATCCAAAAGAAAATGAAAGAAAGCATAGATTGTGTGTGAAATAACTTGAATCTCCAAACCAAGGGACCATGTGAAAATGAAACATGATGCAAACATTTGCCTAACCTATGCCTTCTTTTCTTTCTTCCTTTACCTTTTTCTTAAGGGTACAAAATCTTTTTCCTCTTCTAGAACAAAGTTTTTTGAATGTGAATGATAATATGTGGCACAAACATAAAGTAAATAAGCCACAAAAAGATAGTATATAGAAAAGCTTCATTATAAGGATACTATCAATTATTCTTTTTCATAGGAAGTAACTTGCATGTCTTGTTCATACTTCATAGAGTGATATTGTGCATATAAAGCTATGCTATTTTAGACAAATATTTTAGCAGCATTACGGCTCAATCATACTTTGACTATTATATATATAGAAAAGTTTTAGAAGATTTGATACAACACCGTTGTTGCGACTGTGACATGTGATTTTGAGTTTGGTGTTATGTTTTGGTAATGAGAAAAGAAACAGTGAGATGAAAATAGAGGAAGAAAAAAAAAGTTAAATGTAACAAATGAAATTGAATTTTCAGTTGATTGGTAGAGAAAAATAGGTGAGAATTAGGAAAACATATTTTAAAAATTGTGTATTTTGATTAAATTAATAAGATATAAGAAAAGACAAATAGAAGAAAAATAGTATGAGGAGTCTCAATCATACAAATGAGATTAATTATGTACTTCCTTTTTTTCTTTCATCCTCTTTACCAAATGAAGGATAATACATGTTTTAGGTTTACAACTCGACAACCTTGTAACTAATAAGTTACTTAGAATCAATATTAACCATTTTGGTATTCAAAATTCGAACATCACACACACATATATATACATGTATATAGTCTCTACACATATAATTTTATATTTTTATATATATTTGGTAGAGAGAAAAAATAGAAATAACAGAAAAATAATTAAATGAAGGTGCTTAAAATATGTGCATAAGCTTCTAGCATAAAACAAGCTTCTAGGATAAAACACAAATGAAATTTTTTTAGATATGCTAATCAAAAGCTTTAGAAAGTAATAGGATATGAAAAGAAAAATAATCTAAATCCTAACACACAAAGTAATAGATCTTTCACTAGTGCAAAATAAGTCTTCCATGAAAGGATGAAAAGATGGTTCAAAAATCATCACAGTTAAATAAATTACGGTGATAAAATAGTAAAAAAACAAACTTTTCATAGCATATTTGATAGGAAAACTAACCCCCAAGTAAATATTTCTAAAGTCAAAATATATATCTATTATTAAAAGAAGTACTTGACACAAAAAGCTAATAATCAAAACCTAATTTACATATGGGAGCAGATATAGGTCACGTCCTTTTTTTATAAAGGGGATCGATCCTCGTATACCTAAAACAATGATATAATGTTATTTTGTAATATAGTTTCTCAAACTATACAATTTATGCTCAAGGCATAAGTGTTTATTAATGTATAGTTTTCGTGAATTTGTACCTAAATGATAACTTTCATGCAATGTGTGATGTATACTTTTTGTAATAAAAACAAAATTTACGAAGACAAAAAAAATTATATGGGTAAAAACTAAAATAAGTACATTTGGTATATCCAAAATATGTCTAAATCTTTAATTCCATATAATAAGAAAAGAACCCGATATAAAATTATTATACATTGAATTGTGTTAACATTTTTTTTCTTCTAAAATTTAAAAATACAAGTCAAAATAGGTATACTTACTAAGTACTAATAAATAGTATACCAATAATTTAAAAAAAAACAAATTGGCACCCCACCTATTTTCACCAACCCTTTTGTTATAAGATACTTCTTAATTATCACTACAAGAAAATCTTCAATTAAAAAATAATTTTGGAAAACAAAAATAGTTAGGCACTATAATGACCAATATAAATATCAATCTACAAAATTAAAAATTAGTGATTACAAAATTGGTCACTAATTAATTATAAACCAATTTAGAAACTAAGTCGTTTTCATTAACAAAGACCTAACTAACTAATTTTTAAGTGATCAATTTTCTTTGGTAGTCAAAATCATTGTAGCTAATTTTAAAGACTAATTTAGTGAGCAATTATAATTTTTTATTTATAATAGTAATTATTTTAGTAATCAATAATTTTAAGTTTTGTAAATTAGTATCTAAATTGGTTATTATAGTTACTGATCATTATTAGTCATTAAAGTTGGTTACTATTAAGAATTTTTCTTGTAGTGTATAATTACGAGGTTAAATAAATATATGTAAATTTTTCTCCATATATGTACTAATAATTTTCATATTTTGTGGAATTATTCTTGTAAATTATTTGTTCCAAATTTTATACAAATTTTAAAACTTACAACTTTTTTAAAATCGTTTCACAAAAGTCTTTTGTAGTTATAGAATGAGAAAGTTCCATTTAAACATAAAAAGAGTGTATACACCAGAGTTATAGACCCAACTTGCATTCGAATAATTAATTGGTTGTAGAAAAACATTTGTTTGCAAGTAATGCCTGAAAAGGAAGAAAATTTTTCTCTTTATTTTATTTTTGTTGAATATATATATATAAAGATGGTGGGATAGGAGTTAGTACAAGTGTATCAACAGAATTTTGGTCGGTAAAGATAAGATACTTAAGTGACACTTTTATGATTTTTATGATAGAAATGTAACTCTGATTTGGAGGTTTACCTTTAGATATAAATGAATTATGTCACTTCAATATATATATATATATATATATATATATATATATATATATATATATATAAATTTTAATGAATTTATTAAAATTTTAAGTTAAAATAGTGTTTAGCTTCTAAAAAAAATATTGTAATATTATGTACTTTTTATGATTAATGATAAAGAAAAAAAATAGCTAAAAAAAATGAGACTTTGTGGCTGATTATTGTATATGATAATGAAACTCTTTGATAGTTAAATATTCATACCTTTATTTAGATCATTCTAAACATTATTATTTTCTTAATATATATATATATATATGGTTTTTTTAAGACAAAGTATAATGAAATTACGTAATGATACTAATAGACTTAGATTGGAACAATAAATTTTAAAAAGTTATGTTATTATTTTCTGTAATATCCGGAAAACATCAAAGTTGTAGGATTAAAATTAGTAAAGAATCACATTACTAAAATATTCAAAATTTGTGGAACCTAAAAAGCTACTGAGAGAGGCATGTTTTTAATACTTCACAGAAAGAATTACAATAACATCCATAATAATTTTTTCTTAAATTCTACACAAATTTGTTTTATTCTAAAATCATTACCTAGTTACCTTTTTTACATTACACAAATGTATTTTATGAAGTTGTAAAATTATTATACTATTCTTAATAAGCTATACAGTAGGAGAGAGTCAATTTAATTTAAAAACGTATAAGGGTGCTATTGCAATTTATTCTATTTCAAATTCTCACAAATGAATATTCAAAAATGGATGTATAAAATAAATTAGCGTTTTTTTACTGTAATATTGATATGAATTATTCTTTGTCGAAAAGAACGATTAATACGTACAGTAAACAGAGTTATAATCAAAGGTAAATATTTTATAGAAATTTAATATAATAATATAATTACCTATATAATTAATTATAATCAACCGGTACTTCAATTTATCTCATGGACTAATTTTTTGTTTTTATACTTTCAATTCATTTTAATCAGGACTAATTTTTTGTTTTTATACTTTCAGTTTTTCTTAATCAAGAGTATTAATCTTACTCTATAACTTAAAATCCTTTTAAAATTAAGATAAATAACTTTTGCTAAAAATTAGTTTTTATAATTCTCTTATATAATTATTTGGTGTTGCATTTTTCATGACCAAGAGCCGAGAACTTTGAAGCCTTACATCAACATCTCAAATCACAAAATATTTAAGAGGAAGATCTATTCGGATTTAGTGAATGTGTTCTATGCCAATATCAAGTTCAATAATGACATCCTAAAATCAAGTGTGAAAGGTGTTGATATAGACATCAAAAGGAAAAAATGGAAGGACGTGGTTGGGCTAAGGCAAAGTGGAAAGCAAGTCCGCAAAGGAGAAACTATTGGAGTGGATGAATTCAACAAGGTTCAATACTTCAATTGTGTGCACAATCCTAGTGAGCAAACTCACAACTTTCATGTGGATAGGCTTCGTATGGAAGAAAGGTTGGTAGCCATGATGGTGACCGAAATCATTATGCCTAGGGGGAACAACCATTCTTCCTTGAATGAAGGAGAATTGGTGGTGATGTATTGCATCCAGAATGAAGTTGTAGTTCATTGGATCTACACCATTCATGACCACATGATGAAGGAAAAAGGCTCACATATTTAAGTTGCCCTATGTTGTGCTTATTTCCAAGTTCATTGAGCACTTTGGAGTTGATGCAGAAAGAGAACTTGAGGAATCCACTAGCTTGTTGAATCATGTTTTCCACACTCAACATGCTCGGGTTTACAAAAGTTGGCAACACGTGGCTGGTAAAAGGTGAAGCAACAACAAATGTTGAAGTTAGAGCCAATGATCATGAAACTGGACCAAGTGGAGCAAACCAAGATGAAGAAGATGCTTCTAATCCACAACCTATGGCCATTTGAGATCTATCATTCTCCAGACGATACTAGTCCTGCATATTCACAGTTTGAATGGATGATTCTCAATCAAATTTAAAAGTTGAATGTGTCACAAAATGCTCATCATGCCTACTGCACTACAAGGTTTCAAGACCTGGATAATTAGATCCACAACGTCCATGACCTCCTCTCCAATGTCTACAATAGAGACAACACCAAGAATGAGTAAAGGAATGGCTCATAGGTCATGCATTACATGTTGATGTTGCATTCATGTGTTTTTTCATCTGCTTCTAGTTTTTTAGTCTATTGTTTCTCATTTTCAATCCACCGATTATATCAGTCTCATTCATTTTGCCATTTCAGTTTCTATTTTTTCTTCATTGCTTGTATCCATTATCAGTTGTTCTAATATTTTGTTATGCTAGTTAATGAATGAAAATTTTATATTTTCCAAAAATAACCAGTGCATTAACTTAATTTGATGAATCCAAAGGGGGAGAAAAATGAGTAAAATTTAGTAAAAGTGGATATGTCATGCATTGGATACTAAACCTGGAATTGAACATCTACTAGAACTAAGTAACACTGCAAACTGGATCTAAAAATCTGAAGTGAAATCACATTAGTGATAGGGGAGCATGTGCATATGTGAAGTGCATACATGATTATGTGCTTTTGCTTGTATGTGTATTTGTATATTGGTATCTTGTATGCAAAAGCTTTTCAGGTTTATCAATAGATCTTGCCTCATGAATTCAACTCAAGGACGTTGGCTTCAGCAAATCAGGGGGAGATTGTTAGCACAAGTGACCTTGGTTCATGGATTTCATTAAGCAAAGTGCATGAGATCATAAGAGATTGATGAAGAATTGATGAAGATGCATTGATGATTAAGTTTCTTATTTGCTAAATCTGGAAATGAAGTGAAGATCATGAGGTTTATATGTTGTATTATACTTGTAGACTATATGACATAGGTTAGATGTCCTTTTAGTCTTGGTGTGCCCTTTTCAATCTGTTAAAAATGTTTTTAATAGGTTATAAGGCTTGTTGCATATAGTTTTGGTATGAATGTATTCAATCAGTTCAATGGTTATTCAATCGACTGATTTCACTTAAGTCAAGTGAAATCAATAGATTGTACGAATCAAGCAACCTACTGATTTCCTTTATGACTAAGCTATATAAGATGGATTTCAGAGCGATGAGGTCTGAATTGAGATTTCTGAGCGCGAAAAACAGTCATACACTTTTGGAAAACTTTCTTTCTCTAAATCACACAATTGCAGCTATAGATTAAAGATCTTGGTTGATCTTGGTTGGTCTTGGGATTTTGGCTTGGTTGAAGTTTGAAGAACACGTGTTTGGTTGGCTAGGGGGAGCCTCCATCAAGTTTTTTTGTTCTTGTGCCTCTATAGTCTTCCTAGTGTGATTCCAAGTCTGTAAGTAGGATTCTTATAGTGTTTGAGATAAGATTGTTTTGGGATTCAAAAATCTTAGTGTTTGCTTTATTCAAAAGTGTAATCTTGGTGTAATTTTGTAAAACTTTTGATAATAGTTGAAAACCAGGCTCATGTTATCTTGATAAACTGAATGTAGCTCTATGATTGAGTGAACTAAGATAAAAACAAGTGTGTGATCTTCTTTCCCTTATCTTGTTTATCATTAAATTTCAAGAAAACCAAGCAAATCAATCTTTGTTAAGTTTGCATGCGTTTTTATATTGCCTGATAGTGTAATCAATTTGGATATATTGATTCGAACGAATATGGATTAAGAAAGCATGTTGTTTGAGTGAGTTTCATGCATTTCGCATTTCTGCATAATTTCCCAAAATTTTAGCCGATTGTTTTCATATTCCAATCTATTAATTCATAGTGTATGAACAGATTCAGTTGAAAGTGTACTGTTTTGCAATTTTTTTTTTCTGATTACGTGGTCAATTTGATTCAACGAAAAGGGTTATTAAGCTTTCAAAAATTTGTATAAAGCCAATTCAACCCCCCTCTTCTTGGCTAAACTAACCATTTCATTACATACAAATATAAGGTCAACACTCAAAGCTTCCTCCAAAATTCAATTCCTGTTAGCATTTAAGGGTGTATAATCGTTGAAATGCAAGTGCTTTGGCTCCTTAAAGCGGAGTTTCGATTGGGATGTTCTCTTTCTATCAAGAGGCCTCCTATCAGAAGTTGAGGTTTCTACTCTAGCAAGGTTGTTAATCTCTCTTAAGTCTTCCATCTACATGAAGTTGGAAACTATCATTCTTAATTGGTTGAGATCCACAATAGGAATTTTACATAGGCTATCTACAAAGGGCCCAGAGTTTAGAGTTGTAACCAAATAATGCAATGTGATATATGGGTTGAGATTGCGTATGTTCCAGGAGACATTGCCAAAACGCTCCATGAAGACGCTTAAAGATTCATATTTCTCTTGTCGAATATTGACCAGGGCTAGCCACGTCAACTGATGAGGTCTACTTGTGGCAAATTTTGTTCCAAAACAAGTAACTAACATCTTGAAACAACCTATAGATTGTGGAGGAAGGCAAGTAAACTAGCTTAAAGTTGGGCCTTTTAAGGATATAGGAAAAAACCAATAGAAAGTGGCATAATTCAATGTGTACAAGCCAACCTGTGTTACAAACACATCCACTTGTTCATAAGGATTTGCACTACCATCATATTGGTCCATCAAAATACCTTTTCATCTTAGAGGTATCTTAACCTCCGTTATCCCGTCCATTAATGGATGACGTCACAACACTCCTGGTCCTGGAGAGGTTTGGAAGGTCAAATCATTTGCAATCCTTCCATTCGGGCGTTTTCTTCTTCGTTGTTCATTCTCTGCCAACGAGAATTATCATTGTTCCAAGTTGTCTCCTTCAACTATCTTCTCATCATCTAATTTTCCTTCATCAAAGCGTTTATCTCTTCATTTTTCCTCCTAACCTCATCCAATTGTCTTTGAACCTCCAATAATAAGGCAGGGTCTGCATCTATGTTGTTATACTTTCCTCAAATCGGTTGTTTGTCTTTATTGGACATGTTTCTTATAGATACTAATGGATCTTCCAAGTGCACCTCGACCGTATGGTGGGCACCAAATATTCTTACAGGGAACCGAACTATCCAGCAAGGTGATGTGTACTCCTATTCCAAGGTTTGAAATACTCTTGTGTAACCCTTAAATTAACTAGAAAAGATGAGAGGATGATCGCTAAGTTTATTCGACATCACCTCTGCTTGTACATAACGACTTTAGTTGTAGGCCGAGATGATCCCAATCTTATACAATTCAAATCACATTCAGGTTTTGATGTAAAAGATGAATCGATTCAAGTTAAACTTTGAGACAAGTTGGTTTGAGTCAAAGGTTGAGATGTATTTATTTGAGTTGAAGGTTAAACTAAGTCGACTGAGGCAAAAGGTCAAGTCAAATGAGCTTGGGCTAAAGAATGAAGTCGAGTTGTTTGATATTAAGGTCGATATGAGTTGGCTTATGCTGAAGAATTGAGACAAGTAAATTTGGGTTGAAGAATCAAGTTGACTCAAGAGGTCTGACCGAGTTGGCACAAACCAAAGGTCCATCTGAGTCAGCCTAGATCGACTACCAGATCAAATTTTGAGTCGAGTCGGTCTGGTTTGAATAATGAAATCCAAGTCGGACTAAGTTAAAGGGTCAAGTTTATTCATCCCAAACCAGTGTCTAGCCGAGTTCTCTGGGACCCAAGGTTTAGTCGAGTAATCTTATCTCTAGAGTCAAGTCGACTCGACTTAGGCTATATGTTTAGATAAGTCGATTCAAGCAGAAGATTGAGACGAATTATTCTTGGCCAAGATCAGGCTGAGTCAACCTAGATCAAAGGGTTAAGTGAAGTCATCCTGGACTAATGGTCGAGTCGAGTCATCTCAAGCCTATGGTCAAGCCATGTTGGCATGGGCCTAGCTCAAGTTAGGGTTGATTCTAGTCCATGTGAAGTTAAGTTGGCCTAGGCCTAATTGGACTTAAGTTGGCTTAGGCCCAAGTTGAGTTAAGTTCGTTTATGCTTAAGTTGACTCAAGTTCGCTCTAGCCAATGTTCTAGTGAGGCGACCTAGACCCAAGTTGAGTTGATCGAACTAGACCCAAGTGAACATGAGTTGGTTTCGGTCCAAGTTGATTTGAGTTTTTGTGGCCTATGTCTAATATACTTAATATTCAAGTATATTGGACCAATCTCACCATATTTAATCTATTTGACAAAGTGGATTCAATCTAGATTTAATCCAATTTAAATTGAATTGTAAAAAAAAAGAATCTAAATCTAGCTTATATAGTTAAAATGAATCTTTGTTATTGATCCAATCTATTTTATTTAATTCTAGGGTTAAATATGTTTTTATTTTGTAAACTTAGACACAAAATTGGAATTCGTCCTTACCCCCAACTTTGATACATTTTTGTTCCTAAACTTCAAAAATGAATGGATATAGTCCTTTTAACTTAATGATGTTATCTCGTTTTTACGTGTTAAATGGTGTTCTAGGATAAAATTTGAGCTGTTTACATCATTTAACATGTTCCAGTTCAAATGTCATTGCGTTAAAAGGAGTATATCTATTTATTTTTAAAGTTTTGACCAAAATATATCAAAGTTTTGGACAAAAATAAATTCTAATTTTGCGTATAAGTTTAGGGACTAAAAATAAATTTAACCCTTAATTCTAAAGTGTTCTTCTATGTAATAACGATACTATGAGTTTTTAAAGGAGTGGTTTAAAAAGAACATAAATATTGTTTCTTATATATTAATAGACAGGGCATTGATGAGTTCATATTTATGCCCTGATTTAATGTTTAATTAAGAATTTTTAATTGGGATTTCTGATAATTAGGTTATCTGAGTTTGTGAGATAAAATATCTTAAAAAGTTCTTTTTAGTTGCATGAATTATTTTTGGATATTCTAATGTTTTTTCATGCAGCTAAAGTTAACATTAAGCTCATTTAAGGTGTGAAAATAAATTGAGTAAAGTTACAAAACACCTTGAAATAAGGCTAAAATCAGCGAGTTCCAAAAAATTCTATTTTGCACCCCTTACATTACTTATGTACTCCCCTTTTTCATATGGACCACCCAAAAACCTATTATAAACCCCTTAATACATCTATTTTCACCCCTCCTAGCACTTTATAAATCAACTTAACCAAAACATGCCATGTGGCAATCCTCACTTTCTCAATTTATCTAATAGCAAGTTGCACGTGTGCACCATCGTCCACTCTAGAATCAGGCCAATCTAATGATGCCACGTCACCATCTTCCCCAAATGAGAATCTGAACTAGATTTGCACACCATCACACTCCCTACACCTCACCATCATTTCACAATTGTCACTGGTGATACACTAACATAAACAACTGCAACACAAATTGCGGGAATCGATGCACGAAACCCACATAGCATGTGCATGTTACCATCTCCACCATTCATGGTAGCATGCTCCTTTGAACCAAATCGTGAGCTTCATCACGTGAAACCTCCCCATTGTCAAAACAACAACATTCGTAGCTCCATCAGATCACCACATCAACTTCGCACCATTAGCAAATCGCACAAGCCACCTGCACTTTGAACTTGAAACACGCACAACACCTTCAAAATCCACGGTCAGCCAAATGAAGAAACCTAATGGAGAAGGAGAGAGATAATTGCCATGTAGCAATCTCCCATTGCATAGTCAATAGATTAAACTCTAGTCAAAGATGGTGAAAGCTATAGGGACTAAAGTGCAAATATTAATATCTTTGGATTTCTCTGCAAATGTGGACTACATGATTGCATGGACTAAATTGGGAAATTAAAGAAAAAAATAGTTGGTGATAAGTTATCAGATATCTTTAAGTAATTAATTAATTTAATTATTTTAGAAATTATCAACCAACTACATTTTGTCAAATAATTTTAAAATTGACTATATCTATCCATATATTTTTAGATATTCATAACAACTATAAAGATAAATTATATTTATGATTATTTTAAAGATATTTGAAAGATTTTAGTAACAGAAAATTTGAGTCCAAATTCTATATAAAGAGAACAAGGGGAAGTAGAAGAAGAGAAGTTTAGAACTTCAGAGTTTTGAAACCCTTTAGGGGATTCTAATTTCGTCCTCTTTCCACTTTTTTCTTTTATTTTGATTTTTTTATTCCGTGGAGGCTAAACTTCTAGGGTTCATTCCATTGAAGTTTGATTTAAACTATACTTTGGTTGAATTTACTATGGATAATCTAAAAGTTCTCACTTTTAATTGAGAGTATACTTTGGTTAAAAGTGAGAACTCCAACGAATTAATTAAGACTATACATTGATTAATTTGCAAATCTACAACAATAATTAATTGAATGATAATCCTTAGATAACCAATGAAGAATCTATTTTGAAAAACCAATAGAATTAATCTATTTTCTTTACATTTATTTTTATTTTTATTTTTATCTTTTGTCTAGTATTATTTTATTTTACTAGCCCCTTTTGTATAATTTTTATAAGAACTAATTTGTCTTAACAATCTTAGCAATACTAAAGTTGATTGTATCATTTTTATTTTGTTGACTACAATCTTGGCAATATTGAAGTTGCTATAGTTTAGTAGTATTAATTTGGTCATTTCACGAGATTATTAAACATGCTTTAGAAAAAAAAAGTAGTCTCTTAAATGACAAATAATCTAACAACCTACAAGATAAATAATTTATTTTATAATTCTTTAACTTTTTAAATTAACATTGCTTTATTATAATTAAATTAATGTAAAACTGTTATAAAATAAAGTTAATTATAAAGAGAAGAATAAAGAGAAAGAATAGAGCATCAAAGACTAGTTTTCTATGTATCTTATCAAGGGAGAAAAGTTCCTATTTATAGGTACAAAAGACAATCCAAAGGGTACAACTCAAAGGTAGCATACTTAATGTAAATAATGTAAATATTATCAATAGTAATCAAGTTGAGTAATTATCAGAACTCAATGGACAATCCATAAATTTCATAACTCCCCCTTGGGTGTCTATTGATCAAAGAATGTGTTTCGTTAAAACCTTAATAGGATAAAAACCTAGTGGAGGAAAAAGAGTACATCATTCTTAATTCTTTGATATAATATTCTTCTATTTCTCCCCCTTATGTAAAATTTCATCTTTAAGATGACGAAGCCCAATCTTGTGAACCAATTGTTCCAAAGTTCTCCTTGGCAAAGACTTTGTAAATAAATATTTAATATATCCTTCTTTCAATTGATCAATACATGCACTATTGTCTTCATATATGGTTGTTGATTCCATTTTTCCTCATATAATGCAAAAAGTTGCATGACTTGACGATGTTGCTGTTATGGTTTGTTTTACAAACCGCTATGAAATTTTTATGCCACCACATGTGAAGAAATATCTTGTTTGTGATCAACTGTTGTGACGATCATATAAATAACTTGCATTTACATAACTCATTTGATTTTGAATCATTTGAATAAAATAAGCCTATATTCAAAGTACCCTTAAGGTAACGAAATATATGTTTGAAACTAATTAAATGTCTTCTTGTAGGTGAAGAATTATACCGTGCTTAACAAATTTACAACAAATACTATATCAAGTTAAGTATAATAAGCAAAGTACATTAGTGCTTTTATAACATTAAAATATGGTATTTCTTGACCAAGAAGTTCTTCATCATTGTGAGGTCAAAAAGGACATTTATCAACATCTAACAACCTCACAATTGAAGTGCAAAAATGATATAACTTGTCCATATAGAACTTTTTAAGCACCTTCATTATATAAATCTCTTGATGTACAAAAAAACTTGTATTTAAATACTCAATTTGTAATCTCAAACAAAACTTTGTACTTCCAAGATCTTTCATCTCAAATTCTTTCTTTAAGCAATCATTTGCCTTTGTGAACTCATTAGGAGTTCTAACGATGTTTATGTTGTATGCATAAATAAAAATTACGACAAATTCATTTTTCGATATTTTCACATAAATACAACGATAAATACCTTTCTTGTAACAAGTAATTACAAGGACAATTATATGTTTTGACTACTTTAATCCATTAAAGGGACTTGTTTAATTTTATTGAATAATCCACTTTAGAATTTGAATTGTTGGGTAAATTAAATTCTTTAGGGATTTTCATATAATTATCATTCTTTATAATATTGTTTTGCGCAAAAATCCATTTGTACTCAATGAGTTTTTACACCTTCAGGTGTGCAGACTACAAGTCCAAAAACCTTTCGTTTAACAAGAAAATCTAATTTTGCTTCTATTTCATCTTTCCATTTGGCCAATCATTTCTTTGTCAACAATCTCGATCCTCATTGTCACTCATAAGATTCATCGTTATATTATATGCTAAAGCATCGTCAACGTTGACTTCATTTTGGTTCCATGTTATCTTATTGATGACATAATTTTATTGAGATCTCATATTTTTCAACAATTTTTAGGTACCTGAGTTTCTTCTAGAACCAAGGTTCTTCTGGAACCAAATTATTAATTATGTCAAATGAATCTTTTGTGATTTACACCTCCTCGATTAGGTCATCTTGTCTTTTTAGCTCATTTTCTCATTCGAGAATTTTTATCTTTGGAACCAATAAACTTACCACGCTTCAATCGTGTAATAAATTAATATCAATTCTATTTGGAGCATTAGCAGTTTATATATGTGGTTTAATTACCCTATTTGTGTTAGTAAAACATATGATAATTGATTGACTAATTTCGAAATGAATTATCATTTGAACTTCAAGTTTACATTCTTTTGTACGAGGATCAAGACAAAACAATGATAATTCATTCCAACTGATATCCTTTTCCAATTGTTTTCTTTCTCCCCCTAATGTTGGAAAAACTTATTCATCAAAAATGGAAGTTGATAAATCAAACCATAAATATGTCTCCTTTTGAAAGATCAAGATATTTTATTATTGATTGAGATTCATATCCAACATATATTCTCGGCCGTCTCTAAAGACTCATCATAGTCCCTTTTGGTGGGGAAACTCGATCATATACAAAAATTCTTAAAATAGACAATTAGGTTACTAACCGAAAACCAACTGCATAATATAGTAATTATGATAACTTGTTGGCTTGATGCAAATCAATACTGTAACATTTAAAATTGCATATCTCCAAGTAGTCATTGGAAGATTAGCTCTCATAAGTAATGGTCTTGCAACTAACTTTAGACATTTTATTCGTTATTCTATAAGTCCATTTTAGCATGAACATATGTTCTACTGGATGTTCAACTTCAATTCCAATTGACATACAATACTCATGAAATACATAAGATGTAAATTCACCAGCATTATCAAAACAAATTTTCTTAAACGAATAATCTAGAAGTGATATCTTAATTTAACTAAGTGTGCTAATACTTTGCAAATGCTTGATTGCAAGTTGATAACAAACAAACATGTGACCATTTATTTGATGCATCAATTAAACCATGAAATATCTAAATGATCCACATGATGGGTGCATTGGACCACAAATCACCATGTATTTATTCCAAAAGATGAGATTGACTCATTTCTAAAGTTTTCTGGTGATGGTCTTATTATCAACTTTCCTTGTAAACATGTATGACATGAGAAATCATTGGATTGAAGACGTTTTTGACTCTTAAGTGGGTGTCCACAAGAGTTTTCAACTATTTTTTCGCATTATGATAGATCCAGGATGACCCAACTAATCATGTCGAACAAGAAATCCCTTTCTAATTTGTAAACTCCAGGTTTACAATGACATACATTTCAATTGTATTAATATATGTTTAGTACAAGCCATAAGAGAAGATTGATAATTTCTCTAATACACATTTTATTTTTTATTCAACCGAAGTCCATTGATATAAAGATATTTCATATTTCCTTCACTATGTCTCAATATGACACAAATATATCTTTAGAAATTAATAAGTTTCTATTATACTTCTTTGTAGAAGTGTAATATCTCTTTTGGAGCCTTCAAAATATTATTTATGATATAAAAATAATGCTAATATTAACTTCTCGAATAACCAAACATGATAAAAATAAATTAATAATCTTGACAGTTTAATTCTTGCACTATCAGCAAAATACAATATATTTATTCTATCCAATATTATTCCATATCAAAAAGATCATATCAAGTTATAATGAACTTACCTCAACTTGTAATAGGTACCATTCAAAATTAATCAACTTCGGAAGTCATATATTATCAAATAAAACTAAGTATAAAATATAATCTCCGAAAATCTTTGAACCTTTATATATATATATATATATATATATATATATATATATATATATATATATATATATAGTATAATAAATATAGAACCACAAATTCATATCAAAATCCTTACTTCACATTCTTACAAAAAAAAAATAAATTAATATATCATTTAAAGCAATCTTAATTCACCCATTACATATTCTAATAAAGTTCAAATTTATCACCTTCCAAAACCTAAATTTCTAGCACCAAAAAATGCACTATTCCTTTTATTTACTTTTATTTAAAAGTTACTTCATTGTTCCTTTTTACATTAATTTACTACACAAATTTAGTTGCATCCTCTAATTCATTGTCAATCAATTAATGCACCATAAATCTATTTTTTTTCATTTAAATTGTACACGTAAATGCACAAGTGATGACTTTTTTGTATTCAACAAAAAATATGCAATAAATAAAATCCAACATTTCTATTTCTATCATAGGACATTATATATATTTTTTAGAAAAGACTTTTCAATTACAATGAATATTTTCTATGTAATACTAATTCAAGTTTAATAATGTTATGCATGTATCATCTAATATTAGAAAAATATTAGTATTATACATTTATACTTTTATAACAATTAGTATATATATATATAATAATAATAATAATAAATGTTCATTATACACTCATTTCACATATACATTTCATAATATAAAAGAAATTTTGATTCTTCTTACTTATACATAACCAACATCAAAAATGCATATTTTATATAATAATAATACCATAGAGAATTTACCTTAAATTGATTAAATTATAATAAAAATAATTTAATATATAAAAATATATTTTATATTGTCACATAAAAACTTCTTCTGCCATTTTAAAAAAATTCTTAATACTTCTATCACCAATGAGATGATCAATGTTTCCATCTTCCATTCCATTTAATTTAGCAAAGAAAAATAATAATATCAAGATGAGTGACATCCATATGGCCTAAATCAAAATCACCATCTTTATAAACACAAAGTGTGTTTCTATGTTTTTCTCCCTATTTTTAGAATGCTTTGATGTAAAACAAGTACGACCCAAATGGCCTTTGCTGTAACATCCCTAAGGAATATTACTTAAATACATAAATATTTAAAGAAAAGAAATGAAAATATCAAGATGTTATTATTCCCAAAACTCGGGAAAAATTTAAAATGTTTAAGCCTCGTGACAAAATTATTAAAATCGTACTATTAAAACTTTACAAATTCCAGAGTCCAAAATATAAATGATAACATCATGAAAAATCCCTAGCTTTAATCCCAGCTAGCCCTCACTCCGTCGCCTTAGGATCCTCAGCATCACCTGTATCAACATCTGCTCTCGTGTAACGAATTAAACGATCATCGCCATACACAAACAGAAAGGGTGAGCTGATAAAAATAAAAGTAACATATATAACCACAATTATAAATAAGACACCCATCTTAATTAATCTATTTAGTTCTTGGCCAAGACCTTAACCCCAAGGCTTTACAACCTTCAAATCACACAAGTGGTTAGCCTTGGACTCGGGAACATGATGCTCACACGAACCTGCCCGCTCGTGGTCCTACTTCTACAAACCTCCCCGCTCGTAGTCTTGCTCTACGGAGCTACCCACCCCTAGTCCAACATATGTGATCCTTCAGCCATGAAACATACGAACCTACCTCGCTCGTATCCTCACGCGAGAGTAACTGGATATGAACCTCCCCGCTTATATCATCACATGTTAACCACCATCCATGAACCTACCCGCTCATGGCACAGCATCTCCCGATCCAAGTGTAGTATCGTTGTGTTAAAACATCACACAAACAAGCCATAGTTTGCGAGATTTCCGCTTGGCGCAGCCTCAAGCGCCGCCAAGCGAAACAGGCCTAGACCGCATCGTGGTTTACTCCTAGCCGCCGAGCGCCAGTCACTTCTAGACCCACTGTTTCAGGGTCTATTGCCTGGTGGGCTGCACCTTGCCGCCAGGCGCCACGCGGTGTAGGGACCCCTAATGCTAGTCCTATCGCCTGACACGCACCCCGTGCCGCTAGACGCTACACCAGTGACATACACACTGTCTAATTTTCTTACACAGGTCAGAGCACATGAACTTACACCACTAAACAACACCAAGATAATCATGTTCTCTTATTGTTCAAACTCAAAGTGAGGAAAAAATGGCACACCACACTTGGTCCATTACCTATGATCCACTTCTTAACTCACTCTAGTCATGACTTGGCATTTAGCAAACATATTATTACATCCTCCGAGGATTTGTTTTAACTTAACACTCTTATCACCCAATCCAACACTCCCATTCTAAGATTCCTTAATACCAAACTGTTATCATTACTTTATCACACTATACTTTTAATTCAATCATAGTATTTTAGTTTACTCATTTACTAATACCTCTCAAACCCCAATCCATCTTTTCAAGTGAACTTACTCTAGTAAAAAAAAATAGAATTCAGTCCTCACTTAGACTACTTCAGACTCACCTCAAAGCCTCTCCTACCCCTGTTATCAGTAAGTCACAATCATTTCAAATTCTTATATTTAACCAATCAATGTATTCTTACCTCAACCAATCATTATAAATAAATCATTCCAAAATTCCTATTTTAATCATCTTTTCATGTCCAATTTATTGACAACTCATTCACAGATAATTTCTTCCCAAGACTGACTCACCAATTTTCCAAACAATCCTATTACGCCGCTACCGCATAAACCCCTTCCCATTCTCATGGCTTTGTTGTCTTGCTCTACAACCCAAATAACAATTCAATATTTCTATGGTCCAGCACTTCCAATCACAACTCAAGGATCATTAATTCTACTCGGTAGAGGGATTACCGATTCTTAACATGAACCCCTCATGTTCCCTTCTCCATTGTTAATCATAGTCAGACCATACGAACAATTTCATAGAATAAATCAATCAAACAACCGAACCAAAGACGAACTGGAACATCAACATATCACAAAAATTCACCAAAACAACAAAAAAGCGTCAGACCTCGTGCTCTGCCTGGCGGATTTCAGCCCATCACCATGCAACTCGTGACAGAACCCAAAATTTGGGTGAAAAGCTGTTGTGCCGCCTAGCGGCACATGCATGCCCGCCAGGCGGTTTTTGGGCAGAACCCTAAAATTATGCAGAAACAGCACAACCAGACAAGAGTTCATGCAATTATGATGGTGTGGGCAGCTTGAATAGAGATTCTTGAACCTCTCCCAGTACTCATAGAGGGTCTCCCCAGATTGCTGCTTGATGCCAGAAATTTCCTTCCTTATGGCTGTTGTCCTTGAAGCAGGGAAGAACTTGGCTATGAACAATCTCTTCAGGTCATCCCAGCTCGTGATGGACCTGGGTGCAAGGTAGTACAGCCAGTCTTTCGCATTACCCTCCAACGAATGAGGGAAAGCCTTCTAGTATACATGGTCCTCCTGGACATCTACAGGCTTCATGGTGGAACACACGACATGAAACTGGTTCAAGTGTTTGCACGGGTCCTCACCTACAAGACCATGAAACTTTGGCAACAAGTGTATTAAACCAGTTTTTAGCACATATGGAACTTCCTCCTCAGGGTATTTAATGCATAAACTATCATAAGTGAACTCTGGTGCAATGAGCTCACTCATGGTTCTCTGATGAGGTGGAGGAGGTTGAGCCATGTTATCAGTATGAAAATCAAAATGCTCAGAATAAATAGTATGCTCAGAATGCAAAGAATGAGGAGTGTCGGGAGTATGATGAGAATCAGAAGAGTCAGGAAAAGTCACTAACTATTCAACATGCAAAGATGGATTCCTAAGATGCCTACATCCTATGTGGAATGTCCTATCAATCTCAGGGTCAAATGGTTGTAATTCACTTGGGTTTCCCCTAGTCATGCACCAAAAAACATTAATTCTAGTGATATTGGCATAACATAGGGTATAACTACAAGTATAATCAAACGAACTCCAAATGACTTGAAAATTGGTAGGATATTCCTTTGAGTGCTCAAACAGACCCACAAAAAAAATCAGATCAAAACTCAAATTAAAAGTATTTTTAAAATTTTTTCAAAAGTGAAAAAAATGAAGAAAAATCACAAAAAACATTGCTGAAATGTAGAAAATGGCATTTTCTAGAGAATCTGAGTTTGCAAACCGGCAGAGCGGGTTTAAACAACGTAGGAAATCAAATTCCACCCCAAATGCATATAAAATAATAGTGATTCTAATAACCAGAGCAAAAGTTATGGTCTTCTGAAGTTTCACTAAAAAGCAGTCCAAAATTTTTTTGAATCTCTCAACTCAGACCATACCAACTGCTCCTGATATTTTTCCCATCAAGTTCAATGTCTTAGAAGTGGGGGACAAACATTTCAAGTCAAAACAAGCACCGTAGCTACTAGAACAAAAATCTAGAAGTTAAATGCCAGATTCGGATACTATTCATGCACTATTCACTACACTACAAATTACTCTATTCATGCGCGCCGCGACACTATTCACTACACTACACAGAAACACACAGGAATGGAAACAGGCACTGAACTTAACAAAACATTAACATCACAATGAACATATACCAACTCAACCACACTTCAACTACACACACCAAAACACGGAACACAAACACACTGAAAATTTTACTTTGAACAAAACGATTGGTCCCCGGCAACGACGCCAAATTTGATAGAGGCTGTACCCCACCAAATTAAAACATATTAAATGCAGTATATGAAAGTTGAACCAAGTCGTCTCCCAACGACCAATATTTTCATTCAAAGCTTAAATTTTCAGATGAACACAATAATAACACAAAAGGGGGGTGTTTGGCAGATAAATTCAGAATGCTAATCAACATATTAAATTAAATGCAAAGAGTGATTAAAATCGTATTGACATCCTTGATTCAAACACAATTTCACTTATCATAGGCTACCAAATTAACACCTCTGCCTTCTCTCAATCCACTAGATAATAATCCACTAAGCGAAAATTACAATCTAGCTTCATTATGCAATTAAGCAATGCACATATCCTTAAATTCGTGACAGCCAAGTTACATAAATTAAGAATAAACATAACTTAACCCAAACACATGCAATTACTCTGTAAATTAAGCACAAACAAATTCATCACAATGCATTCCCGAATTAGAACAAAGAGACATGGCAGATTTCACAAGCAAGCACAACCTTAAAGCTTCATTGCATTTTTCATCAAGGAGTCAATACACAAATTTAGCTAGACATGGAAATGAGCAATTAGACACCACAATTCTGGAATCACAAAAACAGAACCAAAAACCCTGACTTTTGAATTATGAAAACGCAAAGCAAGAGCAAAAGAGAGATTTCAAGCTTCAATGGAATGCAAAAATGATGCTGTGATATATAAATCCGAAAACCCCATGAATGGGTATTGTTCCAAGTCAATGAAATCACAAAACGAGCTGCCCAATGTACAAAACGAATTCAAAACGCTAAACCCTTAATGGGTGTTGTCAAATGTGCATAAAAACGTTAAAAATGAGCCAAAAACGTGGAAAACCGCAAGGGGCACCTCTATGGAAGCTTGGAGAGTGAAAATGGAGTTTGGAGAAAGGTAGAAGATGATGTTGTGCGGCTGGTGCATGGAATGAGACCTAATTCTCGTGGTCATTTCACTCTTCCACTCATTATTTACAAAATTGCCACTCTGCCACTCAGATTTACCAAAATGCCACTCTCGGCCTCAAATGTTGAGCCATTCACTCTGCTGACGTGGAAGTGACATGGAAATGATGTGGAAATGATGTGGCGACTCTCTTCAACTAAATATTGATGTCCAAGCTCCAAAATTGCTTCACCCAAATATCTAAAAATAATTAAAAACAAAAATTAGGCCAAATAATGTGAAATTAGTCCAAATTCAGAACAGTGACCCAATAAAGCCCAATAGATGAAAAACACTCTAAAGATGAAAAATTAAGCACTGAACAACTGTCTAATGGGTACACAAATGCTAGTGGAATGGAAGAAAATAATGACTCATCACCTCTTCTCCTGCATCAGTACACAACCCAAACCCTGATAGGATGCATCGCAGTATACCTCAAACTTCTTACTAGTATCTGGTATGACAAGTACTTGAGCTGTTGTCAATCTCCTCTTCACCTCCTCGAAGCATTCTTCGCATTTATCGGTCCAGGAGAAAGGTTGATCTTTCCTAGTGAGCTGAGTTAATGGACTTACCATTTTAGAGAACCACTCTACAAATCTCCTGTAATACCCTACCAACCCCAATAAACTTCTGACTTTCGTTACCGTCTGAGGTCTTTCCACTTCAGCATTGTCTCAATCTTGCTTGGGTCTACTGCAATACCCTGTGAAGAGATAACGTGCCCCAAAAACTGTACCTCTTCCAACCAAAACTCACATTTTGATAGTTTGCCGTAGAGCTGGTGTTCTCTCAATACCTCCAGCACAATCCTCAGATGATCTACGTGTTCCTCCTTATTCTGAGAATATCATCTATGAACACCACTACAAACTTATCCAGATAGGGGCGGAAGATTCGATTCATATAATCCATGGAGACTGCAGGAGCATTAGTCACTCCAAATGCATCACTATATACTCGTAATGTCCATATCTCGATCGAAATGTTGTCTTCTGGACATCCTCTGGTTTGACTAAGATCTGATGATATCCAGACCTTAAGTTAATCTTAGAGAACACACCTGCCCCTCTTAGCTGATTGAGCAAGTCATCAATCCTCGGCAACGGGTATTTGTTCTTTATTGTCAATTTATTCAACTGTCGATAATCGACGCACAGCAGAGAACTCCCATCCTTCTTCTTTACCAGTAACACCGGAGCTCTCCACGGTGAGGCACTAGGTCTGATAAATTTCTTTTATAGCAAGTCCTCGGTCTGCTTCTTTAACTCTACTAGTTTTGTCGGCGCCATTCTATGCGGTACTGCCGACACTGGCCCTGCTCCAGGGATTAGATCAATTGAGAAATCTATATCCCTACTCGGTGGTAGCTCGGGTATCTCATCTGGGAAAACATCAACATATTCATCCACCACTAGTATTCTACTGATCTGCTCATTTGTACTCATCTTCTTCTCTTGGGCCACTATCACAAAGCAAGTGGATCCTCCCCTCATCTCTTTCACCGCCTTTCGCGATGACACCAACTCTATCCCTTCAGTTTCTGGAAATACAATTCTGCACTGTCCATAATCAATCACCACATGGTTGATAGATAGCAAGTTTATTCCTAGTATGACCTCCAATCCCTCCAAGGGCTAGCAAACGAGGTTCACCTTGAATCGTCTGCCCTCTACTTCCATCAAGCATCCAACATAGGCTGAATTTGTTGAAACCTGTCCAGATGTTGGTGTCGAGACTATTAACTTGCATCCCAGGTCACAAGTAGACAACCCCAATTTCTCCACACAATCATGGGATATGAAGGAGTGTGAAGATCTTGACTCAAAAAGCACTCCACACTGTTATCAATCAATAAACAATAATCCAGAATGAGGTTACCTGACCGGGTGGCCTCAGTGCTAGTCATGGCGAAAACCCGGGCTGCTGCTCTCGGCCTATCAGATGAAGGTGGCTGAGATCGTGATCCTGCAGTGGTCTTCTTATTAGGACATTTGTTATCAAAATGTCATGGCTAGTCACATGCATAGCACTTGCGAGTGCTCATACTACTGCGTCCGTTGCCAGCTGGTTTAGTGCAATCTCTCCTCAGATGCTCTCCTCCGCAGTTATAACACCTTAACTTTTGTGAGGAGGATGTAGGTCAGTTGTAGGGCTTCTTCTGCTGTCTGCCCTCTGCATTGCTTTTCTGCGGTCTGCTGACCCGACTGGGCCCCATCTCTAATTGCTCCACACTTTTGGCCTGCTCGACCAAAACTGGAAACTCACGTACCCTCAATGGTACAATAAACCGTCACAACTCATATTTCAAGCTTCCCTCGAACTTCCGAAACCGCCACTCCTTGGTGACTGCCTGCGAGTAGAATCTTGCAAGATACTTAAACCTCTCCACATAGGCCTGCACTTATAAGTTCCCCTGTTGCAGAGTGAGGAACTCGGCCTCGCGCTCATGTTTAGCGCTATCGAAAAAATACTTCTCCAGGAACCTCCTCCTGAAGCTGGTTCAGGTCACCTCCTCCTCTCGGGTCTGCATCCCCATCCACCAATACTCTGCCTCGGTCACCAACAAGAAGGTGGCGAAGGTGAGCTTCTACGCCTCGGTGCACTCTATCACTTTGAATATCTTCTCGCATTCTCGGAGCCATGTGTCTGCCTCGTCTAGGGTGGCCTTCCTAGTGAATTTTGCTGGCTTATGACGCATGAAATCCTCCATAGTCATTGGTCTCACAGGAGGAATCATCGCCCTAGGCTGTGCTGCCACTGGTTGCATTGCGTCCACCATCCTATGGATCGCATTAGCAATCTCATCAGCACCTGTAGTATTCCTGCATCTCCGGTTTGTCGTTGGCTGTGCACGCCACATTGTTCAGCTGTTAACATTAGACAGCTAAAAATTAAAATCAAGACTGTTAGTGGCTAACAATCACTAACACATCACACAATTTCACAACAATAAGTGGTCAGCTCACTCCCCAAATTTCCCCAAATATCAAAGCGCTTGCTCTGATACCAAATGTAACATCCCTAAGGAATATTACTTAAATAAGTAAATATTTAAAGAAAAGAAATTAAACCGTCAAGATGTTATTATTTCCAAAACGCGGGAAAAATTTAAAATGTTTAAACCTTGCGACAAAATTATTAAAATCGTAGTATTAAAACTTTACAAATTCCAGAGTCCAAAATATAAATGATAATATCATGAAAAATCCATAGCTTTAATCCCAACTAGCCCTCACTTCGTCGCCGGAGCATCCTCAGCATCACTTGTATCAACATCTGCCCCCGTGAACGAATCACACGATCATCGCCATACACAAATAGAAAGGGTGAGCTGATAAAAATAAAAGTAACATATATAACCACAATTATAAATAAGACACCCATCTTAATTAATTTATTTAGTTCTTGGCCCAGACCTTAACCCCAAGGCTTTACAACCTTCAAATCACACAAATGGTTAACCTTGGACTCGGGAACATGATGCTCACACGAACCTGCCTGCTCGTGGTCCTACCTCTACGAAGCTCTCCGCTCGTAGTCTTGCTCTACGAACCTCCCTGCTCGTAGTCCTGCTCTACGGACCTACCAGCCCGTAGTCCAACACATGTGATCCTTCAGCCACGTACCTCCCTACACGCAGCATCCCTCAAGCGTGAGCACGAAACATACGAACCTACCTCGCTCGTATCCCCATGCAAGAGTAATTGGATATGAACCTCCCCGCTTATATCATCACATGTTAACCACCATCCATGAACCTACCCACTCATGGCATAGCATCTCTCGATCCAAGTGTAGTATCGTTGTGTTAAAACATCACACAAACAAGCCATAGTTTGCGAGATTTCCGCCTCGCGCAGCCTCAAGCGCTGCCAAGCGAAACAGGCCGAGACCGCCTGGCAGTTTACTCCTAGTCGTCGGGCGCCAGTCACCTCCAGACCCACTGTTTCAGGGTCTATCACCTGGCGGGCTGCACCTTGCCGCCAGGCGCCACGCGATGTAGGGACTCTTAATGCTAGTCCTATCGCCTAGCGCACACCCTGTTTCGCCTGACGCTACACCAGTGACATACACACTGTTTGATTTTCTTACACAGGTCAGAGCACATGAACTTACACCACTAAAAAACACCAAGATTATCATGTTCTCTTATTGTTCAACCTCGAAGTGAGGAAATAGTGGCACACCACACTCGGTCCATTACCTATGATCCACTTCCTAACTCACTCTAGTCATGACTTGGTATTTAGCAAACATAATATCACATTCTCCAAGGATTTGTTTTAACTTAACACTCTTATCTCCCAATCCAGCCCTCCCATTCTAAGATTCCTTAATACCAAACTGTTATCATTACTTTATCACACTATGCTCTTAATTCAATCATAGTATTTTAGTTTACTCATCTACTGATACCTCTCAAACCCCAATCCATCTTTTCAAGTGAACTTACTCTAGTTAAAAAAAATAGAATTCAGTCCTCACTTAGACTACTTCAGACTCACCTCAAAGCCTCTCCTACCTCTGTTATCACTAAGTCCCAATCATTTCAAACTCTTGTAATTAACAAATCAATATATTCTTACCTCAACCAATCATTATAAATCAATCATTCCAAAATTCCAATTTTAATCATCTTTTCATTTCCAATTCATTCACAACTCATTCATAGATAATTTCTTCCCAAGACTGATGAAGGATTATCTTATTCCTTTTTAAGATTATTGAATATGGTGTGAGTTGATTATGAAAGCTAAGTGAAATCCCTACTGGACATTAAGATAGCATGCTATCTAGATGTGAAGGTTCCTTTCACAAAGCTCAAGAGAAGAAGATGATGGATTGATTCAAAACAAAAAGGAAATGGAAGGCACATAAACCATAGAAAACCAAGAACAATTAAAGGAAGAAGAAAACATAAAATGGAAAGGA
>Ga0209589_1000738_pt1 | contig 48402 bp, 23 predicted proteins | sample CowpeawhiteBW_FD_187525 | JGI IMG/M metagenome (GOLD analysis project Ga0209589, IMG submission 187525) | Root nodule microbial communities of legume samples collected from California USA - Cow pea white BW (SPAdes) (version 2) | ecosystem: Host-associated > Plants > Roots > Nodule | place: USA...
ATATATATATATATATATATATATATATATATATATGGAATGAGAGAAGTTAAGTGAGGAAGTGAAAAAGAAAGAAAGAAAGAAAGGAGAAGAGAGAGAAAGAAAGGAGGAAGATAGAGAAAGAAAAGGAAAGAGAGAAAGTTTAGAGCAAAGATTCAAAGAGATCCCAGACATCTACAAATATTATTAGTACGTCCTTCCATCAATAAGGCAAGAGGGAGTGAGGTTAAACTTGTTTATATTAATTTTTGATAAACTTATGGATTTTATATTAATCCTTTATTTATTTTTGAATAATATATTATTCTATTTACTTCCATTTAACTTATTCACATTTATTATCCTTTTCTATTTATTTAATCTATCTTTAGTTATACACTGATCCAATTTTCTTATTTTATTTAATTTATTTAATCTTCAGTTATGCAGTGATATGTTTATTTATTTATTTTATTCAATTTATCTTCAGTTATACACTAGTCCTATTTATTTATTTTATTTTATTTATCTCCAGTTATGCACTGCACTGATCATGTTTATTTATTTTATTTTATTTATCTTCAATTATGCACTAGTCTTATTTATTTATTTTATTTTATTTATCTCTAATCATGTACTGATCCTAATTATTTATTTTATTTAATCTCCAATTATGAACTAGTCTTGTTTATTTATTTAATTTATCTCCAGTTATGCACTGGTCCTGTTTATTTATTTTATTTAATCTCGAATTATGTACTGGTCCTGATTATTTATTTAATTTATCTATAATCATGCATTGATCCTATTTATTTATTTTTATTTAATCCCCAGTTATGTATGGGTCCTGTATATTTATTTATTTAATTTATCTTCAGTTACGCACTGATCCTGTTTATTTATTTCATTTAGTATATCTCCAGTTACGCATTGTTCTTGTTTAATTTATATTTTTGTTATTATATTTATTTATAATATTCTAATCCTTATCTTGTTATTTATTTAAAGTTCTTGCCTTGATTATTCTTTTATCATTATTTTATAATAAATAAATAAATATAAAGTAAAAGTAAATATTATTTTATTCAGTGAGCTTGGATAGAAGAAAATTACATGTATATTTTATTGTTATTTTATATTCTTTGTGTATAGTTTATACAATGACATGATTTGATAGTCATCACATCTTATGACCTTTGAAAATATCCAAGAGTATGTCACTTAAGTAAGAGTTAAGTTTGGTTTCAATAAGTTGAGATAAACTAGTGTCAGAATGTTTGTATTTGGGAAGTCATAGTTTGGTATATTGCGGGATGAAAGGCAAGGACCATGGTGGGGTCTAAGGAAGTTTTACCAAGTAGGTGAATATCTAGATAGTTCAGAATAATGCACTGGACTAGGATATTCATAGGCCAAACTTGGGATTATCCAATACCTGCTCGACATCCCCAAAGTTAGGTAGTGAGTATATATCTCTTTTGTGGGCCAATAAATGACTAATATTCTCGAGAAAGAAATAATTATGATTGTACCAATGTTTTATGAGAAATACTCAACTACCTAATCACTTTCCAAATTAACTTTTGATGTTCATAATGGATCATTAGAAGTGGAATATGAATCCATATGATTGGTATAACGAGATCTAGTTTTGTGGTTGTAGGTCCAATTCTAGGCCCCTAGTGTCTGCATTTTTTGTTGAGTTTATTAAGATTGATATCTGTAAGACCCGAGAAAATTAATAAATTAAATAATTACTTAATTAATAAATGCGGGTAGAAGGCGTCTTTATGGCATTAATTGTTGTTTAATGCGACGTGGAAAAGTACTAGCTCAAGTGGTTGAGAGTACTTTGATTGTGTGAGAGGACTTGGGTTTAGAGTGTGGAATTTGAAATGTAGACTTATGTTGATTGTGTATATCATCGAATGGTATGTGGGGTAAAAGTCCCTTTTAATTTGGTTATTTTTGGGTTATGGCCAATATGTGTGTTCAGAGGATTCAAACGTGTTGCACTGCATATATATGGCTTGGTTGATGATACAAATTGATTGAACATGTTTGGTTGCGATTTGGGATTGGTTTGGGTATGTTTCGAATGATTTGTGTGCGTGTACAGAGGCAAAACCCTGCAAGTCTCACCCAAGCGAGTCCATCTCGCCTAAGCGAGAATTGCAGAGCTACGTTTCTGGTTAAAAGGCCTTGTAGCTCGTCTAGGCGAGCTGTGTTATTGTTGAGCGAGTGGCACTCTCGCTTAGGCGAGATCGCAAGGAAGTGTGCTCATGTTGAGCGCGAATTCTCGTCCAAGAAAGGTTTTTGCGTTTAACTTAACATATACTTTGCGAGATGTCGTGGCCATGCGTGGTGCTTTGGTTGTATTTTAGCCCAGACGAGTCTGAAATGGGTGTTTGGGCGACTAATGGTCTCGCCTAGGCGAGGGGATCTCTCCTAAGCGAGATGACGTGGTTTTGTTGCTGATTTAAACTCGCTCAGGCGAGGTGGACTAGCCTAAGCGAGACTGAGGGTCTAGCTTGGGCGAGGGGCCCTAGCTTAAGCGAGTTTATGCGAATTACTATGTTTCTATGTGCTTGTGAGTGTGTTTGGCTGTTATACCATGGTTAGGTTGTATATGCATGTGTTGTGGTGTGTGGGCTTGAAGGACTAAGTCCATTAGGGGTCTGGGATGTGCTTGGTGGTTGGACACATGATGGGCATGGAACTGGTTGAGTTCCCGTCGGCTACTAATGGGCGAGGAGTCCTTAGTATGGTGATTGCATGTGTCGGGCACACGATGGGCAAGGGACTGTGATGTTCCCGTCGGCTACTATTAGGCGAGGAGTCCATAGTATGGTGATTGCGTGCGTGCCAGGGTCCAAGTGTGAGACTTGGATGTTTTACTACAGACGATGAGTCTGTAGGGCAGGACTATGAGCGGGATAGGCTTATAGGGTTGGACCACAAATGAGTTACTTTCGTGGGAGCACAGGGAAGTCCTAAGACCTAGTTCATGCATATGACTCATGAAGGACTGTGAGGTCATGGTTGGGTGATTTGGAAATTATGAATTTAATGATGTTATTTTGGGTTGGGAAATATATTTATATTCATGTTTTGTTTATATATGTTGTGCATAGCTCACCCTTTCTGTGTGTGTGTGGCGATGATCGGATAACTAGTTATCCGGGAGCAGATGATGTGACAGGTGGGCCAGGAGATGCTTAGACTCGGAGCGAGGGCTAGCATGGGATATTTTGTAGATACATATGTTATATGTTTATTATTTTATCTTGAGAATATTATGTAAACCTGGAAGGAGCCATTGACTTGTATTTCAGTTTTATGAATTATGGACTCCTGGTTTTATGGCTTTATGTAGGAAAGTTTTAAATTTCCCGTGTTTTGGGAAATAGTTTATATTAAATGCGACACTTATTGTATTTCAAATTTTATTTATTAAATATCAGTAATATTCCTTAGGGATGTTACAATCTAAGGCTTATAAATTACTTGACTCCTTTCATATTTTTCTTTCATATGTACCTGTTGCATGAGCAAAAGAGGAACCTGCTCAGTGAGATTTGTTTGGGATATTATTGGTGGATCTTCTGAAGATTTACTCATGGATGATTTCTATTAATATCTTTAGGAGATATTAAAAATATAGATAATCTTCTATTCTGATATAGGACTCTTAATATTATACAAATATATGAATTTTTGTAATATTTCATGAACAATTACAGAGATGTAAACTATATATATATATATATATATATATATATATATATATATATATATATAAGAATATGAAGTTATGTTATTATTAATGTTCTCTCAAGGAAAATCTTATTGTACAAAAAAAAATTCCATATTTTTTTATCAAAATAATAATTATTCAATATAGTAGTTGGGGTGTCACACAATAGAGTTTAGAAATTAACATAGGTGTATACTTCCTTAGAATTCTATATCAAGCGCATAATTCGAATATCGAGTCAAAAGTTAGTTGGGTGTTTAATTGAATGAAAACTATGAGTTAATGTTTCTTTTATCAATGTATGTGTTTCTTGGGTGATGTACTTATGTAAATACACTAGCTTACCCCTCTTTCTTTCCGTGTTTGTTTCCTTGTTATTTATTTTTTTGTAATGGTCACCAAATGTTGGTGTGAGCATATGTAAAGACTCCTGGTGATCATCAAGATGGTGAAGATGTTGTTGTGTAGTTTAGGCGTGTTGCTAATTGCTCTTTTGAATATCTTTTGAAAAACTGGTCTTATGTCATTCCTTGTTTTGTTGAGCAATCTTTTGGAAATCTATTTTATGTTTTAAGACAAATTTATGACATTGTTCTGTGCCCATGGTACTTTTGTTTCAAGTATATTTTGAAATTACGGTAATGGTGAATTCTCATGTACTTTATGTCGCATGCTCTATATTATTATAACATGTGATATTTTGTTTATTAGAATTTATTTATTAAATGAGATGTCACAGTAAATAATTTTAAATTATAATTAAATACAAAAAAGATTTTATGTCCATAATTATTATTTTTATTTTATCTTTTATAATAAATTATTTATTATTTTTTAACTTATTTATTTTTTAAAAATAATAGTTAATTTTACATGTTTTTCATAAAACTTAATAATTATGTTTTTCTTTATCATTCATCGTTAATTTTATTTTTCATTTATTTCACTATGTTCTTAATAAATGTAAATATATTTTTTATATTAATTTAATAATATTATAATATTATCACTTATTAATATGGTATTATATATATTTAAAAAATATATACAGGAAAAATATGATAACGTGTCTATATAGTATAAATAAATAAGAAATAATATTTATTTTTTTAATAGAAAATGTATAACTTTGGGTGAGTTTTTGAATTAAAAGCTAAATTTTGATGTAGCAGAATTTTGGAGTCAACTGCGATTTTAAGATTTCAAATATAATAAATATTTTCTATCCTCACAATTAGATATAAACCTATGCGTTCCAGAGTAAATAAAGTTTTTAACTAAAACGACAAAAGTGATAAAAAAATTGTATAAAGCTAAAAGCTTACCCACAAAAGTAATTTTGATTAAAATTACATTTGAGATGAACATTTGAATATATTATATTATTTAGAATTCATGCTAAATAGGATTAAATTATGTATTTTGAAAATATATGGTATAAACATATATTTTATTATTTATTAAATAATTATATATAAAATAGTAATTCATTAATACTTTAAAGAATTAAAACTTATTTATATAAGACAATTTTTGTGCATTATTATATTTCTAGTTTCGATATATACAGTAGTCTGGGTTTCAGAAAATGGATTCGCTTCGAGACAGTATAGGCTTCTTGTATCTCGTAGGTATTTGCTAAAAAATAAAGAAAAAAGAAATCAGGAATTTAGGTCTGTATTTTTCTACACGAGTCACTCCTAAGTCCCACATAGATTATAGTAGATAACAGCCACCTGACGTTCTTGTATAAAAGGAACCTCCTGATATCAAACAATTCATACCTTTCTCGGCCTTTTGGCTAAGATCAAGTGTAGTATCTGTTCTTATCAGTTTAATATCTGATATGTGGGCCAATGGTCCACACGATATTAAATTAATTTTTTAATGGGGATGGGCTTGGCACACCTTCCAATCTAGTTTAGGCTTGGGTGACATTAGTGTTAATTGCATTGGTGATATATTGTTCTTTTATTATATGAAATTACAAAATATTATAGGTTTTCTTAAAAATTTACAAATAGTGTTCCATTTTGTTTTACCTATCTTAAGTGGAAAATAAAGGTATTATAATCTAAAAATTAAAAGAAATTTAAAAATATAATTAATAAATACATATATTCATAAATTATTCATGCGTTTACATTTATAACATTCTCTTGGAACAAAGAAAATATCAATCTCAATGTGATGAAAGACCGGATTGTGATCAAAAGACACAACACTTTGATTGTCATAAAAAAGAATTGGAGTAGTGAAGGAAATTTGCAATTCTGTAAGCACTGTGGAGATCCACAATAATTTAGTGGAAGTTTAAGCCAAACTTCTTTAGCAGTAACTTGCTGCTTTCAAGACCACCAAGATATTAAATTAGGAACAAGAAAGATGACTACTCCTGAAGATTGAAGTCCAATCAACATCATAAAGTTTGATTAGGACAAAGAATGAGTAAAAGATGACGGTTGAAAGGGAAATCCATAAAACAAAGTGCCTTTAGAAAACCTTAATTCATGTAGTATCATAGCCCAGTGAGAATCATGCGGTTGGCCATGAATTAACAAACTTTGTTAACAACAAAGTTTATTTTTGATATAGTAAGACTACCATACTGGAAAACACCTACCACCAAGTTTCATAAGATAGGATCTTAAAATAGATCAATACCCAAGTTTGGATAACTTGCAATTAGAAACAATAGGAAAAGAAATCGAATGAGGTTCTGCTTTATGTTTTATGAAACAAATCGCAAATCACGAATATATTTGGTTTGAATCATAGCTAGATATGTATTTTTAAGATCTAGAAAATAATCAAGTCAACCAAGTTATAGGTTCAACTGAGAGAGAAACGAGTGTTTCTCGCCACAATACTAAATATAAACTGAGAGGATGATGAGTGAGGTGTGTGAGGGATAAGAACATATGCTCAATGATTAGTATATGATTTGGATAATTTTGGGGTGGTGCACGAATAAGACTTGAGTTGAAATACTGACTCAGATTTTGAACAGAATTTGGTGTATTGGGAAAAAGATTACCATAAGGAAATCTATGTTCATCAAATACAACATTCTTGAAATGTATAGTACTCTAAGAAAATACACTCTTCTTTCGTCATTTAAAATCAAGTTATGAGGATGATAAGGTCATAAAAAAAGGAGTACGCACAACCAAATATTTTGAAAAAATAAAAATCTGGATATTTATTTAAGATAATGGAATTACAAAATTTAGAGAAGTTGTAGGAAGCCTGTTTATAAGATGTATAGTAATGGTAAAAGTATAATCTCAAAACTGTAAAGAAAGAGAAGCAAAGTGCAATAAAGTGAGACCTAAATTAACAATGTGTCCATGTTTCATTTCAACAACGCTACTTTTGATGATGTAAAGGGTCGACATTCTCCACCCCAATCAAATTGAACTAAGTTGTAACTCAACCATTGGTTTACAAGTTTGGAAAATAATCAATGTTTCATAACTAGTACAAACAGGAATTGATCTAAATTTTATTATTTAAACAAATCCCTTTTCAACAACTAATCCAGATATAACCTTAATGATTAAACATCCTCTGACAGATAACTGATTGAAAAGAATAATAAAAACTGTTTTTCAAGCCATGGATTGTATTTGTAACACAAACATTGTGGAATTATACATGGTATGCAATGTTCCTACTTAAAAGTAGAATGGCAATAGCACTAGAGTGGTAACAAAGAGTAAAGATTTATGTCATGGCAAATCTGTCTCATTAAGTTTCTCATCCTAACACACCAACTACATTTAACTCAAGCATCAAGATAAGTTAGTAAGAACAATTCCGCTTGATCCATCATTGATTTCCTCCGGGATATTTCATGTCACTAGCCTTCAGCCACGAGAGATAGAGAGCTGCAGCAACTTCCACAGGTGCAAAGGCTAATTAATTGCATAATACAACATCAAGCAACACCAAACAATTTCTTCTTGGAAGCAGAATGCCTAAAAAACACTAACAAACACCTTGCAAATGCCTACAACCCATATTGCACATGATTTTGGTGTAGACTTACCACATCAACAATGTAATCTTTTCTTTTATATCATCACTGTAAAATCAAATCTTTTTCCAGGTCCCTTCGGCCATGCCATTCGGCTACACGCGACGATTGTCAAGTGTCAAACTACTACTGCTGTCTCCGCCGACACGGTTTGGTTCCCCCACCCTGGCTGCCAAAGCCAAAACTTCAGGGGACATTTCCCAGCTTCCACTTTTTCTTCCCCAGCTAGATCGCCGAGGATGCATTCCAGCACGGTCTGTGTCATCAACTGTCGTCCTGATTTCAGGAGACAATTCGCCATCCTTTACAGCCACACGGTCATTGCTTAATTGAGCTTCAGAATCATCAATTCCAGCACCCATGTCCCATACTGTTTTTCTTCCCATTTCTATGTCCTCCCCAACTTTCCCCATGTTTTGGTTCATATAGCCTCCACCCACCGATCGAGTAGGTAATGCTGGTTCTTTTGGCACTGTTGCCCTGAAATTGTTCTTTGACGGGGGAATGCTGATGCAGAATATCTCTTTGAAATTATTCAACACTCCTTTGTTATATGGATTGGCTCGCCGATCATATCGGTACCTGAAGTTTTCATAAGTAGTCTGCAAGAGTAAAGGAGCCAACATCATGCTGTATACATCTGAAAACTAGTTTACATCTAAAGCATGTGGATTAAAAAGAGTAGTTCTTACCTGATTGGTACTAATCAAATATAAATGGAAGGCAGTGAGGCCGCCTACAAACCACATTGATATGAAGGTGTAAACTATTAACACAATGGAGGCTGGAGTTTTTATCATTGCCTTCCAAATTGTTGTCTTTTCTGCCGTCATAATTCTTACAATATAAACCCAGCAAAACGCAAAAACAAATATACAGAGTAGCGTAGTTGAGAAGACAAACATGAAGAAGAACCGATAATTACGCTGCATAACAATGTGCAAACAATTATATTCAAGAATGACACAAAGCAAAGGATAACCGAAAAGTAATCCCGAGAAAAATAAATAATGATATCGGGGAACTCATAAAAAATGAACACAAATGCAAGCTGCAAACTTAAGAAAAAATATGGCTGAAGCACCTATGAAGAAGAAAAATAGCAGAGGGGATATGGAGTCTTAATTCAGTTCCACTTTAAACTTGTTTAAATTTTTTTTTCCATAAATAGAAGTCAATGTCTGTTACAGAGTGGATATTGTTTTTGGTTTATTGGAGGCAAGGGTAGCTCTCCTCTCTAATATCAATAAATCACACATCGCTTGTCACCATTTGCAACATGTTCTGAACCAAAGAATAGGAACATTAGCCTATATTCCCTGTAAAACATTTGTCTGATCAGCTTGAGGCACAAAACCATAGAGGATACAATTTGAAGAGAAATTTTCCATGACAGGACAAAAATTTGATAGGTTCACTAGTTAAGAGAGTTCATGTTAGTTTGCATATTGGAGTTGAGAGAGCAAGAGTTAATAAGGTAGGAGTTGAATTGCCTATAAATAAGAAGGTTTGAGAATAAGAGGAGTTATCTACGAATTGGGAACTGAAGGAGATAATCTGGTCTCTTAAAAACCTAGCACTGTTTAAAGATCACCCACCAAGCTAACACTTTATTTATAGCTAGATTATATCATGAATTACCAATTATAATAAACTTGAAAGTAAAATTAAACTAAAGCTAGATTGAATTTAATAAATTTATAAAACGAGTTTTCTCAAGAGACAACATGTACAAAATGCAATTATTGTGAACAATTTCAATGAGTTCAAAGCTGACTCAGAAAAGTCTGTCACAATTAATAACGAGATAAAGCTCCTCTTCCCCCAAAACATTATGGGAATAAAAAGAAAATGAAAAAGAGAAAGAAAATACTTAGGTTGGGAGAAGAAAGATCCAACTTACCAGTCCAATACACTGCCCAACCCAAGGACAGTGATGATCAAACCTTTCCACACAATTATTACAGATCGAGCAGTGTGAGCAACGAGGAGGTCTGTAGAGCATGCAAGTATCACAATACTTGATCTTAATAGGGATGCCATTGACCTCAACCTCCTTAAAGCGAGGCAACCGCAGTTGAGGAGTCTGACCAGCACCAACATCTAGATTACTGTCCAAACCTTCTGGCTCCGGAGGATGTGCATTGCGTGGAATTATGCCTGGATCTCGGCCAGATGTAAACAAAAGAAGAACCAAGACCTGAAAAGATTGTAGCATCAGCATAGTTTAGAGAGAACATATTTTAGGTGCAAACCATGGTAAATTAGTGATATGCCTCTATCATGACATAAATACCAAACAACAAATAAGAAATAAACAAGAAGTTGATTGCTGGAAGCAAAGCATATCAATTTGGTAACTAGTGAGCCAGACATGAACATAAAGAACTAACATCTAGGTGTAGGTCTGTATCATATCAAAATTCACCTTTTGTTCGAGTTCAGCAAGTTTATGGGCTGAAAGAGCCATTGGTCCATGAGGGGCATGTGACACCTAAGGTATTGAAGGTTTATGTGCGCAAAAGAAAGAAGCGAAATCCTGAAGCTGAGGTGGCATGAGTAAGTGGAGAGGTTGTTACATAACAGAACTAGTATAGCAGAGAGGTTGTTAGATGTGAGAGAGTATTTTCTATTATTTAGTCTGATGAGGCAAAAGGGGAGAGGGTGATTATGTGATTTTCTCATTTTCTGTTATAGGAGCTATGCTCTAAGAAACTGGAGGTTTCCTCCTTTTATAGTTTCCTTTTCATTGCAAATAACATACAATTCACAGTGCCTTCATTTTCTCTGTTTTCTTTTATCGCTATATTTTTTGGTTTGTAACAACTTTCAAAATAAATTCTACACATGTAAGAAATACAATTTTCACATAGCAAAAAGCACCATTTGTACTAATTTTAGTCCTCCAAATGCTATTTTTCATTAAATTTCAAGTTTGATATGTCATTAACAACGATAGTAGAGATGGTCCACACAAACATGAATCAAACAACAATAAAATTGCATAACCCAAGTGTACTATAACATGCTACCTTACATTGCCTAAAATGAATACCGTCAAAGACAACTGCATTAATCTTACAAGATCTATCCACATTGGCTCCCTAAATCCTATAGTTATAATTTTCCAGACACAAGTCATTTAACCATGTAGGGTTGTAGATGTATTATGGTATTACCATTTCAAACCACAGTCTAAACTATTATAAGTCATTGCTGCATCTACAATCCACCACCATAAGACTAGACTATATGACATAGTAAACAATTTTCTTGATAGAAAGCCGTTATTGTTTTATACCAAGTGAATCCATTATCTAAGCTATAAGACAAATGAATAGAATCACACAAAAAGGGAAAGGTGTACAAGCATAAGATTTTGTTTTCAATGAACTACCCAAAGAAAATGGAGATTTGAAGAAACTTTGAAACACAGGGAAGCTACCTCAGAGTCCCAAAACTGCCTCTAAAAATCTTTCTTTTAAATTGCATTTCACACAGGTATGGTCATGGCCAGATTACACATGGAGTAGGCTTCTATGCGTGTGTGTGTGATGAATCTTTGATGTTTGTGCCAATAGCTTGGAGAACTTCTTTTGATAAGTTTATGGCAGAAGAAGGTGGCGCAAAGTTTTATAACAACACACTACATATGCTTTCTTTTGGTGCCTCTAATTAAAGCAAAATATACACATTCAAGGGGAAGTCTCAATCCAATAGAGTATTTGGTGCCTAAGTCCCACATTGACTAGTATAGGAAGCTTGGTAGAGCATTTAGTGCTTGGTTTTCTCCCCTTAATAGCTAGTCATTGATTTGAGAGTGAATTTCCTAAGTGTTTGAGTGTTTATCAAATGGTATCAGAGCTGATTATCGATGTCTCGGAAGAGTAGCACTCACAATAGCTATGAAACAAGTGTTTGCAAAAGTCTTCTAAAAGATTAGTATTTGCAACACTAGGAAGGATGTCCTTCCCTCCCTTAATAAACTATTGTTTTGATCCAAAAGGAGGACAACAATCCATGATGTTTGGCTTTAACCATGGACCCAACTTCATCATTACAATTAGGATGCATTTGTTCTGCTTGACTATAACTACTCTTACTTTGACAATTTTTCCAAATGAAGATATGAAACATTAAAGATGTTAAAAATATGCAGTATTTCATTGACAAATCAACCAAATCAGTTCACTTCAATCAAGTGTGAGAGGTTGAATATAGAGGAATGCTTCTAATGATTCTAATCATAGAAGATTACCAACACAGTTGAATGACATACAGAGAAAGAAAATATCGTACACGAGAGAAAAAGACTCACATAAACTGTGAACACAACAGCAACAGCCATTATGGATATCCCCCAGTGGTCAGAAAAATCATCCATCAGTTTTCTGGCAACAAAGACACAGAAAACTGCGACAGGAGCAACAATAAGAAAAATTGTCAGCGCCAGTGATCTCACATCTGGTCCAAATATGAACCTTCCCTGAAGAAAAAATTTCTGCAAGAAAATAATCAAAACAATGATTAAGCACCCTCATAGTAATAAAATGAATTGATCCTGTAACATATTTCAAATAACAATGCAATAATATTTTTCTATTCTCTATTAAGTATAGCAAACAAGCTACAAAATGAAGGTTGAACAATAAGTACATCCAGAAACCATCATTGATCATATGATGTATTTTGATTTTATTTCAAGTTATGATGAAGAGGCTCGATGGCTAGCAGTGTTTTTGATAATAAATTTGGAGAGACCATCAGAAAATTGCTGCCTCAATGATTTCCCTATACCTTACACCTATTATTTGAGTTTGCTTAAGATTAGAGAGGAAAGAGCACAGTAGTTCATAGAGTATAATGTTTTTGATTCATTGTATTTTGCTTACTTCTTAAGTATATTATAATCATCAAATAGTATAATACCACCACATCATATACTTTGACACAAACTTGCTAAAATAATATGAAAAATAAATTATTTAAACTAATTTTTGTTCTGAAAATTTAACAGATCTCCGACGACTTTCTTTCCAAACACATCCTGAAAGTGAAATGCTTGTGATTCTCCGCAGCATAATTTTAGGAGGGAATGAAACTGTGAGAAGCAACTAAAACTAGGGAAGCTAGGAATGGATCCGGATCATCTGCAGTTCAAAAACCACTGAATATGGTACAGTTAATAAGAAGACCTAGTAGGTTGTCCCTAAGATTTCTAGTACCCCATGTTATGCTTTAATATATATATATATATATATGTATGTATGTATGCATCTATCTGTCTATAAGTAAAGATTGTCTACAGTTTTTACAAAATGCCAAATCTCTGATCCCTTCCCATTTTTTCCAGAGCAAATGAAGCTTTGGAACACTTTCACTAAGACTGTAACAGTTAAGTAACACAAAAGTCCAATCAATACTCGGTTCTAACATTGTACTGGAAACAAATCAGCTTAAACCTAACACATCAATCAGAAAAAGGAGACTGGTTGATGTGGTTTCTGAGTTACCATCACTTGTCATGTCATTAACACTGCTTCAGAACCTGGTAGATATCCATCCACACAAAGTCATCCATTTTCTTTACATTAACGAGTCTCAAAGTCAGCATATAACAACTAGAACCCCTTCCAAATAGTGACACTCCAGGCCCAAAAACCCAATACCAGCACAAAGAAAAGACCACAACAACCACCAATAATAGATGAGCTACCAAAATTTGAGATGCATAAAAGCACTTGCGGAAAGGGAAAGTTTTCTGACAGCAGAACTTTGACAACCCCAATTAACAAATTCCACGAGCAATTTCCTTTTCTTAAGAAAAAACTGTGAAAATTTGACGACTTCAATATAGTTGCTTAGGTGATTTTCATGCTGCTCTGAAGTCAGAATCGGAGTTTCACTTTCCTAATCTAATTCATATTGAACTTTAATGAACTTTTATTATGACGATTACCAAGATGAAATGAAATTGTAATCTTTGATTGAAAAACAGCAGCACAAGTATTTAAAAGTACTGCATCCAAGTCTTGTTGAAGCAAATAACCAAAAATACAAGTAGGAAGTGAAACTTACATTGCTACCCTTCCAAGCTTGGTAGACCCGCAAATCGCCGGATCCTGACCCCTGATCGGAGCGCTGCGGCGGAGGCACGACGTACATGTCGTCGGGGCAGGAGTTCTCAGAAAAGCTCTCTCAGTTGCAGTGATTTCAGAAATTGAGTACCCAAAACGGGGAAGCGAAGGAGAAAAGGCCAAAACTTGAAGGGTCTCTAGGGTCGGAAATGGAGGGCCATAGGCAAATCCGGAGACCCTTTTGGACAAAGTTTCCGGCGAGTTCAACGGGTCGGGTCGGGTCAGCGACAAGGCATGAGGGGTTGGTTGGGAGGGAACAGAAGGAGGTACTGCTGTGCAATGCAATGCAAGTAAGGGTTTTTCTTTTACTTTTTTTCAATTTTTTTTCTCTCTTTTTCTCTCTCTAATGTGATGATTGTTGTGTGTTGTGAAGTGTGATGTGTTTGTGAGCTGGTTTTGGTGATTAGCACTAGCAACAGGATTCTTCCCTCTTGGACAATTACTGTGTCACTGTATGTCTAACTGTATTAGAAAACAAAGTGTAAGTTTCCAAGTAATATTTATTTTTTGTTATGTCTTTCTATTTCATTATTGGGTCAATCAATTTCTGAATTCACTAGTTTATAATTAAGATTTTTATTTCTAAATTTAGTGTTTTGATCTCCATGTTTTACAAAAAGCTATATATTATTATGATCTAATGTTTAGAGTATAACTTTGTTTTGAATTTACTTTTAGCTAGTTACAATCTTGTAATATTGCAGGGTTTGTTCTAGAAATAATTAAAATTTATTATTAGGACCCCATGAGATGGATGATTTTGGCTAGATCACAATGTGATTGATGGAGGAATGTGGTGTGGCATTGGTCCTCTCCTCTCAACTTTTCTAATAATAATAAAAAAGAAGACAGTGACCCATTTCTCCTTTTATGTGGCTGGGTGCCTTTCGGGGATATTTGGTTATTTAATATATTTTAAATTCAGCCCCAAAAACTATAATTCTGAATTATTTTTATTTCATAAATTTTATTTTCTCAAAAGTAAATTCGGGACGTACTGATTCATATCTCGAAAAATATAGAGTTAAAAATGCTCTTACTTTGTTCATCTCCGCTTCCTATTTATTTAGATTAAAAAGAAAATGGATAAAATAAAACTTATAATATGAATTATTTAAATGGATAAAATAAAAATTATAATAATAACTAGGAATTAATAATAATATTGAATTAGAAAGGTTTCGATTTCAATAATTTTATGTTAAAAGTAAGTTAATATTATTATTATAATCATAATTATTAAAATTAATGAATATTTTATATTAAATAAATTTATAACAATTAATATTTGGTAACGGTTTATTAGTCTACACTTATTTTACCTACTGTATTCTTTGCATTTTATATTTATTAACCAATTTATTTTCATTTGTATTATTTAAAAAAACTACCCATTTAAATTGGAAGTATTTTTTATTGCAAAATTTTACTTACAGTTTTTAAATAAAATAAAAATATTTTAATTTAATTTTACTTTTATGCATTTGATAGAACATACTAGACTTTCTAATATACAATTACGACAACATAAAAATTAATAAAAAATATTTTTATAATTACTTTTATGTATTTTTATACTTTTTACGCACGAAGAATAAATATTTTTTTATTAATTATTTATTTTGTTTCTATTTTTTTCTAAAAATGTTAAGTTGGTTCTATCATTTTTTCGGTCTAAATTTGGTTTCGATTTGTAAAAAATGATGTAATTTAGTCCTATTTTTTTTTTTAAAAGATGTAATTTGATCAAATTTTTAAAATTTCTTGAAATGAATTAATGATTTTCTCATCAAAATTGAAATATTTAATAATGATGGTTTGTTTTGTTAGTGTAATTAATATGATCCTAGTATCAAAGGATGATTTATTTTGGTAGTATAATTAATATAATCCTAATGTCAAATAAGGATGGTTCTTTTGTTTTGTTGGTGTAATTAATATAATTATAACGTCAATTAAATTAAGGATAGTTTGGTTTCATGGTATAATTAATATAATTCTAATGCTAAAAGATGGTTTGTATAAGGATGATTTGTTTTTTTAGTGTAATTAATATAATCCTAATATCAAAATTGAAGTATTTAATAAGAATTATTTGTTTTGTTAATTAATATAATCCTATTATCAAAGGATTATTGGTTTTGATGAAAAATCATTTATTCATTTCAAAAAATTTAACAAAAATAATTAAATTTCATCAATCTTTTAAAAATTGAGTCCAAATTACGTCAATTTCAAAAATCGAAACCAAATTTAGATTGAAAAAACTAAAGAACCATCAACTTAATTTTTTAGATGAAAAAAGAAATCAAATAAGTAATTAAACTTTTCTTTTCTATTGTAGAAACCTAATATAATACCGAGGTTAATGTAACATCCCATTTAATCAACAAACATAATTAACGGAAATGTCGCACAAGGTAACACAATAGCGCAGTCTTGGAGTTTTAAACTTAACTCCTTAAAACTCAAGGCACACCATGATGCCATAGGAAAACAAGTTATAAAGTTTAAGAGGAACATAAAGAAATCAAAAGTCAAACTGGTACATGGGCCATAGCCTTAAAGAAAAGCCCAACAAGAAAATCAAGTCCAGCCCAAATGGACTATGCAGCGAAATCCTCTCTCCCCTATTGGCCACGAGTACCTCTCGCATCTGTTCCCATCAATAAATTGATGATCATCGCAAAAGTAGAAGGGTAACGTACAAGGCATTCAAACAAGAAAGGGTAAGCTAGAGCTAAAAAGATTTCATCAATACAATCAGATATACTTTCAAAGTCCAATATACATATATCAACCAAGCATGTTATGACTTCTCAAACAATACACTAAGACTCGACTCGACTCATTCGGATACATATAACTTGGTCGGATTCAGCGGATGCTTGCACTTGTGGTGGATACCTCTGCTCACCCCCGAGCTACTCACCCCCGAGCTATGTGTTACAAGTGTTACAATGAATCAATTCTCTCACACATAAGGTTAGTCCTTAATGAGTTTCAGGTCTCTTGCTACTCTCATCACAGGAGTCAGTCCGCTCTAAGTGAGACTAACTGACTCCTTAGAGTGTCAAGAAGCAATCCTTACCTTGAATCCTTACCAAGTTATATAGATGGGGCACCACCATGGACACCCACTAACAGGGGCCATGCAATTACGTCCCGACCACTGAAGCACGACCCTGAGGATCTCACCTAGAGATCCCAAGGAATTACGCACTGACACGGACCAATCATACTCAATAAATCAAAAAGGAATTAACATGCATATACATTTATATATTATACCAGCTCTTTATAATTTCACCTATGCCCGGTAAATCCATACCCATCCGTTATTCTCAAACCATAGTTGTGAATTCCATCTCATGCCAATACCATGCCACTTTAATACCAACCATCTCATTTATTTCTCTTGCCAAGATCACACAATCACAACAATCCAATTTGTAACCATAACTTATCTCATGCATCTCATTTCGCAAGCCTCATACATTATATAGAATACAACATAAATCAAACATTTCATTTAGCCAAACTAAGAAAAACAACGCAACCCGCAACGAATCTCGCTCAAGCCAGGAGCCCTCGCTCATTCGAGAGGAGTGCCCTCGCTTAGGCGGTGGACTCTCGCTTCGGCGAGATCGCGACAGGGACGCTGGGAGGCTCTCGCATGGCTTGCTTAGGCGAGCCCTTCTTGCCTGAGCGAGACAATCCCTCACCCAAAGGTGAGGTTCCTCGCTTGGGCTAAAACAGGAGCAACATGCTAAGGCTCTCACGTGTGCTCGCTTGGGTGAGCGTCTCTCGCCTGAGCAAGATGGTGCCTCGCTCAAAACAAGAGCTTTCGCCTGAGCGAGAGCTCGAGTGCAGCCCTGACCTGTTTCTGCAAGTCTCGCCTAAGCGAGACAGGCTCGCTTGGACGAGAGTGTCGGACCTCGCCACATTTCTCCCTGCCACAAACATATTTTCATGCCCAAACAAAGATACCAACCATCTTATGCATTCACCGTAGCATACAACCTCAATCAATCACGAAACAACACAGAATAACTGACTTCGCACCAAATAAACAGGAGGGTTCTAGCTTCCCTTACCTGGAATAAGCTAGTACAGTACTTCGACACCAACCACGGAACGCAGCAGCTCTAGGAAGAGGCTTAGAATTGGAAAATAGTGGAACAGATCTTGAGATTGGTTGCACTACGAAAACTCCAATTGAGACAACTCGAGATTACACTAAGAAAGGAAGAATATGAGAGTATGGGCAACTTACGTTGAGTAAAACGAGCTTCAAACGAACTTGTCCGAGACGGGAAAGCAAACCCTAGCAGAGTGACGACTGCAACTCTTAGAACGAAGGACAGATTCTGAAGTGAGTAAGAGGGTAAGGGTTAGGGCAGACTTAGGGTTTGTTTTCCCTTTGGCCAGCCCTTAGGCCCAACTCACATGGGGCAACCCTTTTAATTTAAGACAGAAAGAAATATGACATTTTAGTGGGCCTTACGGTTAACATTCTATAGTATTTTAAAATGTTTTTTTATTTATGTTTTCACGTAACTTAGAATTTTTTTTCATGTAACTTGACATAGGAAATATATTTTATATTTTTCCGTTTAACTTAACATATACTTTAAGTCAAAATTGTATTTTGTAAAATTATTTCAGTTTTAGTATACTTTCCTTAAAAAAAGAAATTATAAATAATCAACGTGAGGTAAAATATGTTTAGTTTTTAAATTTTTACAATAAATTAAAATTTATTTATGTTTCAAATTTGATGTTTCCAAAATTTAAAATGAGTAGATACGTTATACTTTTTTAATCCATAAATTGTTAGTTTAACTAGTACAAATTTAAATTTTTATAAGGAAATTTGAGATATCACTTGTCTAAATCTGGTATCTATATATAAAGGGATTCAATTTTGTATGTTTATATTTGTTTTTCAATTTTATTCTTTAAATATTTTTTAAATTAAAATAATTATATCAATTTTACTCTTTAAGTAATTGTTTCTTTAAATTTAATTAGGTTTTTTCATTTTGACTATTTTTTAAATTTAACCATTTTTTTAAATTATAAAGCTATCTACAAAATAAATAAAAACTATTTACAATTAAATTATAGAAAACATTTATATTTGATTTTATAATTATAATAATAATAATTCTATTACTTTTTATTATCACAAAAAAGTGAACACATATTTCTCTAAATATTGATAAGTGTCATTTACAATCAAATTAAAATAGCAATTCATTTAATACAAGAGTAGATTATCCGGTGGTGTGAGGTAATTTATCATCTATTACATAAAAAGTCAACACAATTTAAATATAGATAAGTATAGACAACTTAAAGTCATGTTCCAATGAATTCAATTGTAAAATCAAATTCCAAAAACATCTACAGAAACATAAATTAAAATGAATAGTAAACTAAAGTCGGTTGTTTGGGGTTGTAAAGAGTGCTAAAAGAATGAAAATAAACAATTATAAAAGCATTGATTCTCAAATTCATTCATAGTTGATTCCTTCGTCAATTATCATATAATTATCATTCATTCAATTTCTAAACAAAATTAAATTATTCAAACAAGCGTTAATAAATTCATTAAGCATATCACTCGTCTCCAAGCATTTACGTATGAGATTTTTATTGTTTTACCTCTTAAAGTAAGCAAACGAGATTTTTATAATTAGTTAGACAAGTGTATTTATTCTTGTAAAACCCTGTAAAATCTTTTTTCTTTTCCAAATAATCCCAAATTTCCAAGCCTTTTGTTTTGAAAAAAAGAGAAGCAGAAACCTTTTCTTCCTTTCTCTCAACTTCATCTCCTCCATCTCCATCTTTGAACCTCCACTCCTCACTCTCTATTTGTTCGTTTGTAAAACCGAGACCGTAGGGTCGTTTCTCACAACAAGGCCTTTGATTCCTACTGATCTGTATAAGTTGTAGTTTTATTTTTTTTAAATGACTAACCAATTTGAATATGTGTTGTTAAGTTATTGTGTAAATTACTTGGGATTATATGAATGTGTGGGGATGATATGAACTTTTAGGATACACTAATGTATAAAACTATGAATTGAGAATGATAAATGGATTTTCATGGGAAAATCCTTTTAAAGTATGTGTGCCTTGATGTAGGGACTCAAAATTTGGAAGTTTATCCTAACACTTTACTAATCATTCAAACTCATGTGGAAGAGAATGAATTAAGAGTTCAGAATAGCAAGAGGTCCTGGTTAGAAAAATCATTTGTAGTTCTAGAAACCTGTATAAGATTAAGCTTGTGGGTGGAGGTTATCTATCACCAGTGCCAAAACTTCCAAGTAGTTCTACCTCAATGTTTATCATCCAGATAACTGAGTCTAATGAGTCTTTTACGATGTGGCTTGTTGCTTATAATAGTGTGAATTACTTAAGCTTCCTAATATGATTTGATTTATGATTTATGGTTTGTTAGTTCTTTAGTTTTGCTTTCATTGATAAGTTGTATCTTTTGAAAAACTCTTGTAAGGTTTATTTGTTGCCATTTTTGGCTAGAGTTTTAGATTGTGATAGTATACTAGTTTTATGTTTATGTCTTGGATAATTGTAATATGAACTCCTAATTTATGGTTATCTATTTGAAGTATAAAATCTGTGATGTTTTTCTTAAGTACATTTACTCTATTAAATGGGATGTTACAATTCTTTTGTTCATTCATAGTTGATTCCTTCATCGCTTACCATATAATTATCATTCATTCAATTTCCAAACATAGTCAATTTAGTCAAACAAGTAGTAATAAATTCATTCAATTTCTTTTTCCTCTTGAACTAAGCAAACAATAGATTGTTAGAATTAAGCAAACTAACAAAAGCTTCAACGAAAGAACGTAATTGAATTATCAACAAGTGTTAAAAACAATTCCAATAACAAAAATTGGAATTGAAAAAGAACAGATGGTCTAAGCACACTTTGTTATAAAAATAGTAAGAACGAACCTGATTTGCCAAAAACCTCAAAATTCATTGTAAACTCACAAGAGAATCAAACCAAAGAGGTTTATCCTTCCATGCAAAAAGATAAAAAAAAGAATTGCATAAAAGAAAATAGAAAAAAGTAGTGTTGTGAGTGTAGAGCGGAGGGTGGTGATATGTCTTTATGAAACTCTTTGAATATAATCTCTACAACTTTAAATTAGTTCACATTTGATTATGCACAATTTGCATTATCATGTGTGTATCTTCATCTTTTTGGCATAAGACATTTATATGGAAAGTTCTGATATAATCCTTAAAATGATCCTACCTTTTTTTTTGCTTAAGAAAACAAATCAAACAACATCGTAGATATGACTACAAAATCACAATTGAGCATAATCATTTGTTACCATATTTGAATTTTGCAAGTTTCCTAAATAAGGTCATTCAATTCAAACTATCAAATTAAGTAAACTACTAACTCGTCCATAGCCCCCTTAGACTACTTATCATTATATTGGATATAGATGTGTGTAACCTCACTTATTCCCCAGTTGCATAAAACACAAGTTAGAACATTCAGAGAGCATCCATACATTCAAATATATGAGTTACTTACACTAAAAAACTCATAAAACAAACATTTCCTTAGTTCATCTAGTGAGGCTTAACAAATTTAGACCATCTAACATCTATCAAGGCTAAAAACTTATTTTGATCAATAATTTTAGTTTTGGTTTAGATAAACCCAATTAGGAAAAGTAGAATTAAAATAGTGGATTCGATCTCAAATATTATCCAAGAAAGTTAAGATTAAATGCTCTAAATGTGATTACAAATGTAATCATCAAATACATGATAACAGATGTAATCATCAAATACAAAGTCGAGAAAAAAGTTGTTGCAAATCATTTTCTTTATGTTGAGAGACTTCACTTAGACTTTTCCTTTTCCAGGCTTCGTTTGTTCACACATGAACATGTATATGTATTAAACACTTATCTCTTCTTTATTAAAATCTTAATAATTGACATGACTTATCAAACCTTGGTAAAAGAGCTTTTAACCAAATTGGAGCAAAGCATATAAGCATTCTAGAGTTAACATGGGGCACATCAGAATGTGCATTAGCATGAAGAAACTTCAATGCATTTTTCAAGAAATCTTCGACATTGACTTCTGTTTTGTGAGATCTTCTTAGTAGATGTAAAGATGAGAACATTTTTTGCAATTCAAAATAAGGTCATGAATATTTTCGTTAGGTACAATGTTAGCTCCAAATGTTGTGTGCATACATATCGTCTTATGAGACATTCAGTTATCAAATGAAACTAAAGAGAATATGTGTGTTGTATTGTCTAACAAGTGAAACACACTATGTTTCACATTATTTTTCTTGTAAAACTTGTGTCTTATAAATAAAGTATTTTCATGATTTTTACAACAATTAATAAAAAATGTTAGGATGTCTTTGATTATATTCTAGCTTTAATGTTATCATTGGAAGTGTGCTTATTGCAAAATAGGCTTTAAACTTGGTACACAATGTTTGAAATGAATTGAAGAAGTTGGCAAATGGTGACATAATACCATTGCAAATGGTGATATTCTAGCCGATTGTAATGTTATTGTTAAAAATTAAACTAACTTGTGTCATGAATTTTCACGTGCTTATGAAGATTAGTTGATCCATTTTATCTATTTTAAAGAGTCTTCCATATATAGGGAGAAGGTTGTTGGCATGATATCTTCCGTTAAAGGATGAGAGGTGTCAACTTATTGATGTTTTATGTTTGATTTAGTGAGATGACCAAGGTTGTTATTTCCCGAATGACACTAGTGAATGCTTAGTAATTACATTTCACCATCAAAACTCTTTCATCTTAGTGTCAACCATTATGGGTTGTTTTGTATGGTGCTCGATATTTTTTCAAGTAGCATCAACTTAATGATCAACTTATTTTATATGAGATTCAACTACAAGTAGCTTTTTCATTTCCATTACATTGTAGTTTCTAAACTGAGATTTTTATTTTATTATATAATTTGAAGTTTGGTCTAATGATTTTGTAGGACAAGCTTCATATCACTGACCAACGTTTGTTGCATTACTAATGATTGAGTTGCCAACTACAACCTATGTTATCCTTGCTTTTTTGTTGTATGTATAGTTTTAACTCTAGTTTATATGGTTGCATCACTCTCTTACCTTAATTCTTTTGTGTTTGTTTAGAGGTTGTTTATTATGGAAAATGTGTCAATCTTATCATCACATGAATAGGAAATGATAATATGGTTTCTACACTAATGCAGTAAAAGGGCTTTGGCACTCATTCTTTTTCTCGCTATTATACTTCGATTTTAGAACTGAAGCAAATCCAGACAAAGTAAAAAAGAGATGGTTTAGGCTTTTATTCTTGATCAAAGCCTAGAATTCAAGAATAGGCTTTGGTTAGTAAGACATCTAAAGCCTGAAACGATTAAAAAAAGTAATAGGTTTCGGGTAAACGCGAGCAAGAACGCGAGAGACCAAGATCAACCACTCAAACGGGAACCAACAACCAAGACAACAATAATGTTGTGATGTACCAAACGTAACATATCAAGACCAACACAAACCTACAATGTTGCAACACCTCAACCGGAAAAGATGACAATGGCCACCAAAATGCAACGACGACACCAAAATGAGAAGAAAAACAATATTAGGAGTAGTAAGACAATAATAAGAATAAAATGAAGAGATAAATGAGAATGAAAAGGAAGATAAATGATAATGAAGACAAAAACGAACCTCAACAAAGGCTATAATGGAGGAAAATTCAAAATTATAGTGACGGAGGAGAAGAATACAACGATTTTATGCAATATGACCTTTCAAAGGTTGTAAGAATTCACAAATTTATCCTATGCACCGAAGCCTATACTTTGACATTCAGTAAAGCCTTTTAAAGACTGAAACCTATAGTTGTGCAAATATTTTCAAAAATGTGACTGCGTCATTATAGGCTTCGGTTCTTTCTTTAAAGGATTTAAGTTTATATTCATGCAGTTAAGGTATATGTTTTGGTTATCCTTGGACCACTACTTATAGTTGTGCAAATATTTTCATAAATGTCACTACCAACACCCAATTTCGTCCGACTAAATAAATAATAGAATAAATAATAATAAGTTGTTTTTTCAAATAAAATAAAATAAAAAAGTAAATAAGTTTTTTCTTTGGTTTTTCTTTGTCTAAATAATAATAATAATAAATAAATAAATAAAAAGAAAAAAAGAGACTGTTTTAATCTTTTATGTATTTTCTTTTGAGGCTTTGTTTCTATTTTAGCCCAAAATACTCTATACATCCACACTTTTTTTTTTTGCAACTAACAACAACCCAAAATTTTATATCCTCACCCCCGCTCTATGCTTTGTCATTTATGCTCCAAATCAATAAGTTAATGATGAGATACTTTTTTTAAGAAGCAGAATATGTTCTAATGTTTAGGATCATTTTTTCCCAAGAATAATTTATTTTGTGCTCTGATTTGATGACACCTTTTTTTTTCAGATGAGGAAATAACAATATGTTTCTCAAGAATATATTTTTTTCTAATTATAATTAATTTTCTTGATCACCTTTGATTTTATGCTCTATTTTTTTGTGTGATTTGATTCCCATAATGTGATAATATTAAGACCAATTCTTGCCTTTTAAGATTCGTTGTAATTAAGATGGACCTTTTTATGAGATTTCTTTAGATTTATATTGTTGTGTATATAAACCCATCAAGCAAAAGGAATAAGGAATTTTTTTTACCGCTCTTAAAAACCCAAAACCCACGGTTCACCTTTCTCTTGAGTTCTTTTCCATAAACTTAAGCACCAAAAACCCACTCCTTCACTTCCGAAATTACTCATTCAGCCACCCCACCTAGCTGTCAGCTTCATCGAGACGTTTGTTTTTGTGACAAATTTCGTTTGGTGCAATCCTTCCGGGGAAGAGTATTGATAAGATTGTATTAATCTTTATTTGCGTTGAGAATGATTGATTTTGGTCTTCGATGTTTTTACAGCAGTTGTTAGTGCATACATGGTTTTTCCAAGCCTATAACCATTTAATCATTTGTTTTATTATTTAAAACTCTTTAAATCTAAAAGCTTGATTGGATTCAAAGCGTAATGGCAGTTTTGAAAAAGTGGTGCAGGTTTAGTTGTACATTCTAATTCAATCAAAATGATGATAAATAGGTGGGTCCCATTTTTTAAGTATATATTTGTATATCGTTCATATATTTGAGAAAGAATCATACATTGATGTGACATGCTTTATTTTCAATGTTTGATCATTACAACAAGATACCCCTAGTAGTTAATATTACTGTCCAAAGACTTGATATTGATGGTGCATTAGGTGTCTTGAGATGGGTTAAACCATTATTTGAATATATTTATAATTATTTATTTTCATGATGTGAGCTTAATTATTTTATTTCTCTTGCTCTAAATACAATGATTGCTTATATATCTGCTATTTTGAATTCATTTAAGAACTGGAAAAGGAATGTGGAAATTGTTCTTGGTTGCATAAGTCTAAAGCAAGGTCTTACTATGGTCTTCTCAGAGGTCAATTTAGCTTCAGTACCCACAAACATGTGGTGGTTAGATTCTGGTGCAACTTCTAACATTAGTGTTTCAATGAAGGGTTGCATAAGCTACCAAAAGCCAATTGATTATGAAAGATGGATATACGTTGGAGATGGAAAATCGGTGGAGGTGGATGCTATAGGGAATTTTAGATTATTATTGTGCACTAGATTTTATTTGGATTTGAAAGAAACCTTTGTTGTGTCATCATTTAGACGCAATTTGGTTTTAGTTTCCTATTTGGACAAATTTGTGTTCATTTGGAAACAATTAATTTAGAATGTCTTTAAATTCAAATATTGTTGGAACCGGCTCACTTTTGGCTAATGATAATATGTATATGCTTGATACGGTGGCTTCCTATAGTGAATCCTTCAATACAGAATCATGTGGTACTAAGTGCAAAATTGACGATACAGATTCAGGAGCATTGTGGCACAGGCGTCTAGGTCACATCTCTAAAAGTATATTTGAACGACTTGTATCAAATGGGATCTTGGATTCCATTGACTTTACAAACTTCGATGCTTATGTTGAATGTGTTAAAGGTAAATAGACCAAGACTTCGAGAATTGGTGAATATAGAGCTACATACGTCTTAGAATTGATACATACGGACATTTGCGACCATTCCCTACACCTTCTTGGAATGGTCAACAATATTTCATATCATTCATAGACGATTTCTCTAGATATACATGCTTATATCTCATGCATGAGAAATCTCAATCTTTGAACGTGTTCAAATATTTTACCATTGAAGTTGAGAATCAACTTAACAAAAGGACTAAGAATGTCAGGCTTGATCATGGTGGTGAATATTATGGCAAATATGATGGATTAGGTGAACAACGTCCAGGGCCTTTTGCCAAGTACCTAGAGGAATGTGGAATCGTCCTACGATACACAATGACAGGTTCACCTAACATGAATTGTGTGGCTGAAAGATGAAATCAGACTCTTCAGGATAAGGTAAGGAGTATGATTTGTCATTCCACCTTGCCAGAGTCACTTTAGGGAGAGACACTAAAGACTACAGCTTATATTTTAAATATAGTGTCAACCAAGGCAGCTGCCACAACACCTCATGAGCTTTGGGTTGAGCGAAAGCCTAGTCTAAAACACTTTCATGTATGGGAATGTCCAGCTGAAGTAAGGCCTTATAAGCAAAATGAAAAGAAATTGGACTCTCGAACAGTTAGCATCTACTTTATTGGTTATTCTGAAAGATCCAGGGGCTATAAATTCTATGATCCCAAATTAAAGACAATTTTTTGAGACAGGAACTGCCACATTCTTTGAGGATATTGAGTTTGGAGGGAAGAATAAGGTTAGAGACTTCGTCTTTGAGGAAGAATCGGTGATAATTCTATATCTGATTCATACAGTTGCTTTTGATGAAGCAAGTTGAAACCTCAAGAACAAACTCAAGATCCTCAAGAACCTGTACTTCATGAGCTAGCATCTTTTCGAATATCCATGAGAGAAAGAAGAAGAGTTATTTCAGATATTATGTAGTATTTCTCCAAGAAAATGAGGATCCTAATAACGGTGTGATGGAAGATGACCTAGTCACCGTCCGTCAAGCCATGCAAGATTCAAATTCAGAAAAATGGATTGAAGTAATGAATAAGGAGTATAAATCCATGCAAGACAATAATGTTTGGGAACTTGTCCCATTACTAGAAGGTGTGAAACTCGTTGCTTGTAAATGGTTATTCAAGACCAAGAGAGATTCCAAAGGTAATGTGGAGAGGTATAAGGCTCGTCTCGTGGCAAAGGAATATACTCAAAAGGAAGGGATTGACTTTAAAGAGACTTTCTCTCCAGTTTCATCGAAAGACTCTTTTAGGACAATCATGGCTCTTGTTGCACATTATGATTTGGAGTTTCATCAAATGAATGTCAAGACGATATTTCTCAATGGCAACATTGATGAGTCAATTTATATAGTGCAACCAGAAAACTTTGTGTTTGGTGACCCAAAGGCTAGGGTTTGCAAATTGAGAAAATCCATTTATAGGCTAAAACAAGCATCTCGTCAATGGTACCTTAAATTTCATCAAGTGATTCTCTCATTTGGTTTCGAGATGAATGTTGTTGATGATTATGTGTATCATAAATTTAGTGGGAGCAAGTGTATTTTCCTGGTCTTGTATGTTGATGACATATTGCTTGCCACCAACAATATAGACATGTTGCACAAAACCAAGAGATTTTTGTCTAGAAATTTTGAAATGAAAGACGCCTCCTTTGTATTAGGAATTCATATTCACTAAGACCAATCTCGAGGTATTCTAGGATTATCACAGAGGAGTTATGTCGAAAAGGTGCTTAAAAGGTTTGGCATGCAGGATTGTAAATCACATGACACTCTAGTTGCTAAGGGAGACAATTTTAGTCTCAATCAATGCCCAAAAGGAAATTTGGAAATTCATAAAATGCAAAAGATTATATATGCATCAATTGTAGGGAGTTTGATGTATGCCCAAGTATGTACGCATCCGGATATTGCATACATAGTTGGGGTATTAGGAAGATATTTAAGCAATCCAGGAATGGATCATTGGAAAGCAGTAAAAAGAGTAATGAGGTATTTACAGAGAACAAAAGAATACATGCTCACATACAAAAGGTCAGATCAATTGGAGATCATTAGGTATTTTGACTCAAATTTTGAAGGATGGCAAGATAGCTTAAGATCCACTTCAGGTTACAGTTTCATGTTAGCTGGTGGTTCAGTTTCTTGGCACAATTCCTAGCAAAGTATTACGGCTTCATCCATTATGGTTGCAAAATTTGTAGCGTGCTGAGGCATCAAATCAAGGAATATGGATGAGGAACTTTGTCACAGGGTTGTGCATTGTGAAAGGAATTAAAAGACCACTTAAGTTATACTGTGACAACAAATCACTGTATTATATTCGAACAACAATAGGAGCTCAAGCAAGTCAAAGCACATTGACATCAAGTTCTTGGTTGTTAAAGAAAGTGTACAAAGTGGACAAATTTTCATAGAATACTTAGGAACAAACTCCATGATGGCAGATCCTCTTACTAAGGGACTTCCATCCAAGGTCTTTCATGAGCATGTTGCTCATATGGGTGTTTTACTTTTTGAGGAATCTTTGGTCTAGTGGGAGTTAGTCACTTTTGTGGTTTATGTTTTATGTTTAAGTTTATGTATGCATACATTGTCTTTGGACACTTTTGGTTTAATAAATTTATGGTTTATTATTCAGAAATTGCACTCTATATGTTAAGGTTATTATATTGATCACATTGAGAAAAGGTTAGGATCAGTGGAAAAATAGACGTGTATAGGTCATTTTTCATGCTACACTTTTCATGATAAGTCCATATCATTTGGTTATCTCAGCATTAGTGATCATTGTCAACTTTAATTACGATTAATCCAATTAAAACTATTTTGGTTCTATATGCGGATGTAATTAATAAACGTGATGTTTTGGATATACTCAAGGTATATGATGGCCATTTTGAGCTCATAAAGTTTGACACATTTATAAGGATTTATAAGGACATATATATATATATATATATATATATATATATATATATATATATATATATATATTTGTGTCCAGTGGGAGATTGTTAGCAATTTTGGGTCATGCATATATATGATAAATAATTAAATGTGTTAGGGTTGTTATATTTTGTTAGCCAATTTAATAAAGTGATCTGGTTAATTATATCTATGGCTAAGAGTATATGTATATATCATGAAAATATTAACTGTGTAGATACCAGTGATATTCTAATTTGATGAAGGGGACAAATTAGGAATATTACCTTCAAAAAATAGTAACCGTCAAATGTTACATAAAGGGGTTATGGTCCCCATCTAAGAGCACGTTCAATTTTATTTTGTTCTTTTATCTTTCTCCCTATCAGAAGAGAAAATCAAGAGGAAACTAAGGGTGCTCTACATGTGGAAGACCACTAGAAACCAAACTCATCTTCCTAAACCTATTTACTGTTTCTAAATATGCTTCCACTTTGAGTTCTTTGGGTATTGGGAACTATATGTATGTTATCTGTAGGGTTTATTGCTTTTTATATTTTCATAAATCAACATGTAAGCCTTAGTGGGCCTTGTTTTTGTTATTATTGCAATCATGTCTAGGGTATATGTATCATTATCATGTACTCATAAAGACAATGAAGAATATTTTCATCTCTTTTCCTGATACGCATTTCTAGATTAGGATTAATAGTAGCAACTGCTTATCATTTTGGTTATTATTATGAGTACTAACCAATGTTGGAAAGAGTTTTAGAACTCCTTTCCTCTAACCAATTTTATGCTAAATTTTAATTACCATTAATTTTATAAATGAATTATTTTTTGGTAAACTTGTTTTAACATTATTTTTATGAATGAATGTGTAAATGTATTTAACTTATTCTATTTTAAACAAATTTATTTCTAGTTATTTATGTATAAATATAAGGGATGACAATGGAGTGGGGAGAGGATGGATTTCATTATCCATTTCCATTCCAAATTAAAAATTCATCATAATCCCCATCTCCATGTTTAACCGGTATAAAATTTTGGTCTCATCTTCTTCATGACCAGGTAACGGGTATACTTGTACCTGTGTCCATACCGCTTTCTTAGTATTTCAAATCAATTAATTAATTTTTACAAAAATGATAAAAGTCATGATAAAGAAAATATAATATTATCAAATATTTAATATTAAAAAAGTGCATTTTCCTTTCTTTAATGTGAAATATTTAGAAAAAAATTATAATAGAATACATTTTAAATCATACTATCAAATAATAATTGGACCAAAGTGAAATAATTGTATAAAATATTATACAATTACACATAAATAAAATTTTATGAACCAAAACTTCTATTAATTTTAGAAACATTAATTAAACAAATATTTTTTTAAATTATATTAAAAAAAATATTCAAATTTAAAAATATTTCAAATGTCTCTTTAATTCCTTTCTCTAAATTCTAATAAAATCTCTTCTATTACCACCAGTGCAGAATAAACTTTTTACAGCGCCTAATATGCACCGGTTCATGCGCAAACGAAGTATATGAAGACGCGGTGGCACTTTTGTAATTTTTTCGAACTTTTATGTCTCGGTTGTACATAGAACCGAGGCATAAACCCCCCAAAAAATTTTATTTTTCCCGCTGCTTTGATATTTTTAAACAGGTGGCAGACTTTTATGCCTCGAATCAAATCTAACCGAGGCAGATAGATGTTTATGCCTCGGGTCTCTTATAACCGAGGCATATTTGATTGCTTTTCGAGTGGAATATGCCTCGGTTTAAAATCAACCGAGGCAATAAGTCTTCTTAGGGTTAAAAAGAAATCGCGCCACTGTTCGTCTTCTTCACGTTAGTAGCAGCATTTTTTCTCTCTTCCATTTTCGAACGCAAGTCTCGTTGCAGAAACAAGTTTTTCGTGCCCCTTCCTCTTCAACTTCTCGCGTTTTCCTCCTCAATTTCTCGTCCAACTCCTTGATTCTTGTGAGCAACTTCACCTTCTCCCTCTCGCAGTCCTCTAATTTCAAAAACGCAGTGTTTCATTTCTCTTCGGCGTTTTTCAGAGCGGACACCTTGGATTGCACCAACTCCATGAGGTTCTTGTGCAGTGCCATGTTCTTGTCGAAGAGAAAGGAGCTGGTTGGTGCGGCGCCGTTTCGATGTCGCGTCGGATTTAAGTTGAGGATAGAGCTGGGAGCAGAAGACACTCGATCTGCGTGATGCGGTCCTTGGCGTCTTGAATTGAAGCGACGAGGATGGTGCTGAGATTGTTGATGTGGTGTGCGGTGCCGGAGTCGGTGAGAGGAAACCCTAACTTCAGAGAAGGAGGGTGGGTCAGAAAGTTTTTTTTTTTTTTAAATTTGTGATACCCATTAGGCCTCGGTTCCCTCCAGAACTGAGGTAGTAACCCTCGCATATGCCTCGGTTCATAACCGAGGCATAAACAGATCTTTTTTACTTCGTCAGTATATGCCTCGGTTGTAAAACCGAAGCCAAAAGGTCAAAATAACCGCGGTCAAATCCCTTCCCTGCACTAGTGTACATATTATATATTATATATAATATAGTACTCGAAAGAAATCATACAACAAAAATATATTAAATTAATAATAATTTGACTTTATGTTTCACACAAAATATACTAGAGGGAGTAATCGTGGATGACACTTTATGTTCCAAGAGGAAAAAATGACAAAGGAAATGAAAAGTTAAAAAAATAGTCAAAATAAAAGTAATTTGATTGAAAAAAATTAAAATAAAAAATAAAAAATAGTAGAAATATTTAGAAAAAATAAATATAAAAATACTGACGTTCCATTCTTGTGGTGATCGTGAGTAATAGGACTCTGAAGTCTGCTTAACTTTACCCATAAAATCACATACAATTCCATCGTTGTTCATTGCAAACGATTCAACAGCTATGATGACACCCCAACGTTCACTGTCTACGCTCTCATGCCACCAATCATGAATCTCTCTTCTCATTAACACCGTCCTTGCATTCAAATTCTAACCTCAAAAAACAATGGCTCTTCATTTTTTGCCCTTAAAATAAGGGTCATATCATGCATCCAATGTTTACTTAATAAGAAAATTAGAACGTGGGTCCTTTGCTTTATTGGCAGTTATCATAACCTCCAATAGGATCTTGTGTTTTCTTTTTTGCTTTTCTTTTCTTAGCTCACAAGACCAAGTAAAGTAATTGGCTCATTGGGAGCAGTTCATAACTTCACACGCTTTTCAATGCGACTCAGAAAAATATCAATGTTAATGGTTGTGTGAGTTGTGATTAACTATTATATCGACTTGTAGCATAAATTTATCATTTTTTGGTACAACAAATGTATCATCTTTTGGCTGGTTCGTTTAATAAAGAAACAATGTCCACCAATAGTAGGTAGGGTTAGAAACTTGTTACCAAAACATGAAGAAAAACAATTCAATCCTTTCATTATTTACAAAGTTTGGTAACTTTCTAAATAATTCATGTATTCATAACCATTAACGTAACTTGTGTTGCTTCCACCTGATTGTCTTTTTAGTTTAATAGGTGATCAAGTCCTACTTTCTGCGTGTGGTACCTGTAAAAAATAATAATGTATTATTAAAGAATATTAGTGTACATTAAATATTTAACTAATTATGCATTGAAGTCAACAACAAATAGTGAAATACAAAATAATACGGACTTTATTTAGTACTATAAAGAAAACAGGAAAATGCAATGTGGTTCAACTGATTAAAGCAACTATTCATTTAATTGTAAACCTGTTTTGTTGGAGTAGCAAATTAGCCAGCTAACTCCATAGGAATTTGAGCTCCTTAATTTGCAATAATGTATTGAAATCAATGCTTGTAACTGTCATTCCATAATTTCAATCTTTTGTTGATGAGTGTTGTGGTTACATAGTTGGTAAGTTACTTTTATTTTTAATTGATTTTGAATTTTATTTTAATTAAAATCTCATTTATTAGTTTTAATTGGATTTTATTTTAATTTAAATTCATTCAATAAGATGAACGATGGATGACATTGCAGTTGACAATATCAATTAAGGTAAATTTTTTATTTTGTATTAAATTTTAATTAGGTTAAAAACAAAAAAAAGGAGTAAATTTTAATTATGTTTATTTTTAATTAGATGGTGTTGCATCTCATAATACATATAACAATGAATTTTTAATTTCATTAAATTTAATTAGGTTTAGATTTTATTTGAATGGAATACATTCACCTAATAAGGTGAACAAGTGGTGCAACATAGAAAAGATGTGATTTACATAATTTTATGATTTTGTTTTATGATCCTACCGATCTTACTATATTACGATTATGTATGAGATTTAACTCGTACTATATAAAATCATATAATTTGATGATTTAAATATCAATGTTAACTACAAGGTTGATAAGATGGGTTACTGTAATTTCTTTTCGTATTACTAAAATTAGGACGGAGCAAGATAGATTGTTGTAGAAAAATAGATTAAAAATTATAATATGTTATTAATTAATTATCTATTGATTTGATACAGTTACTCGTACGATTATTGATATGAATGGTAGTCAATATGATTCATTACCCTTTATATGTAAATATTTTGTATTAACTATTTCATTTGTATACTTATTTGGTTATCATGATGTATCTATAAATAGGACTCTCCTTATCAGTAATAAGACATACAAAAAAGTTGTTAATCATTCTCTCATTCTCTATTCTTCCTATTAGTCTTATCTTTGTTAGTAACTTTATGTTATAACATAATATGCTTTGTTAAATAGTGAATGGACTTATCCACTTTAAAAGAGTAGGATGAAAATTGTAACACATCTCAACAAAGGACACGTGTACAAAGTTGGACTAGAGTGTCTGTAACATCTCTAAGGAATATTACTTTGAAAATAACGTAAACAATTAAATAAAAAATAAATAAATACGATAACATCAGTAATTTTCCTCATTTATAAACACATGTTCCCAAAACACGGGAAAATTAAAATCGCACGTTCAAGACATTGTAACTGTTCGCAATTCAAAGTTATTACAACTTATAAAAGCCCAAAATGGCTAATGTTCAAAACATAAAAACATCAAAAACTCAAGTCTTCAAAAGCCCATATGATCCCGCACTCCAGTCTCAAGCGTCTCCTGGCTCACCTGTCAAATCATCTGCTCCCGGATAATAAATCATCCGATCATCACCACACACACACACAGATAGGGTGAGCTATGCAAATATAAATACAAATTAAACATGATACCCTTCCCAAGAAATAAATTTACTGATATGCATTAACTACAAATTATCCACCCCTGATCTCATATTCCTCCATGAGTCATATGCATGAAACTAGGTCTTGGGACTTTTATTGTGCTTCCACGAAACTATCCCTTTCGTGGTCCAATCCTACGAGCCAATCCTGCTCATAGTCCAACCCCACAGACTCCTCGCCTGTAGTAAAACATCCAAGCTTTACTCAACTTGGACTCTGGCACGCACGCAATCACCATACTATGGACTCCTCGCCCAATAGAAGTCGACGGGAACATCACAGTTCCTTGCCCATCGTGCGTCCAACGCATGCAATCACCATACTAAGGACTCCTCGCCCAATAGTAGCCGACGAGAACTCAACTAGTTCCATGCCCATCATGCGTTCAACCACTCAAGCACATCCCAAACCCCTATTAGACTTAGTTCATCAAGCCCAAGCACAAAAGAAGTGAACTTAGTCCTTCAAGTCCACTAATCCAAGCAAAAACCAATTATACAGCCACAATTACCGTCTGTCACTACCTAGACACCGCTAGGCGAATACTGACAGAAAACTGCCCCGCGGTCACACTCCCACCGCCAGGCGCTGCTGACAAAACAAAACCCGTAATTCTCCGTCACCGCCTGGCGAACACAACCCTGCCGCCAGGCGCCACCTGTAGACAGTGGCCACTGCCACTGATTTAAAGTCCTGTCGCCTGGCGGCTCGTCCCGCATCGCCAGGCGCTATACCAGTAGCGCAATGCCATTGGTGTTTTGGCACTTTTTACAGGTCTTAATAGACCCCAAACATACAATATCTATCACTCATCAATTAAAACATTTCAAGACATAAAACCATCCATAATTTAATATGTACAACTCAAATAGTATCATGTCTTAGCATCCCTCATTTGATTATTTTAACAGAACAGGCCACAACCAACAATAGTATCCCTACCACTTATCATCATACAAGTTATTCAGGGTACATTACTATACCCAAAGTACTACAATATATCCAACCCATTCTCGCACCCATCCCTTTCCCATTTAATTACTTTAAACTGGTTCTCATACCCAATATACCCCAGGTTCTAACTCTTACACTCTTTTATGTATTCCACCTCAATCTAAGTAGTATTGTGCATAAACTTTGGACACCCGAACTAACACTGCGACTACCGATATGTAGGAACACCCCACACACTTACTTAATCCTTCGTTGATTATTTGAATATCCCAGATAATGAAATCCCAACCTATCCCATCTCAAAATACTTCCAATAAAACTCCAATTCAATGGGCCCCTAGCAAGAGCACCAACCAAAGCTAACCTACTGTTTTACTGACAGGTCGCCTGGCGGCAGCCTTCATGCCGCCAGGCGGTACATGAAACACTGGGCTCTACCCAGATTCTTCCTGCATTCGACGTGACTCGCTCACCCCACTGTTTCCCGGTTCATCCTTACAATAATGTAATTTCGCACGCATCACAACCCAGATTCATATTACAATCATATTATCCTCAATCGCACACGAGTAATTCACAATTCACGAACTTCGTTTATGACATCTATTCCCAACCCAAGCGGAGCCTAAAATTCCCAACTCACATTAGAGTTCATGAAATCTTTCACCCATTTCTTGATTATAGGTAATCACGTAGCACCTCAATCATACACACATCATAATATAAATTAACCTAGATGTCCAACATCACAAAACATCCAAAAACCTGCAAGAACTGGACAAACCAGTTCGTATCGCCTGGCGGGCAGCACCTTGCCGCTAGGCGGTGCATGAAGAAAACCCAGTTTTTGGGTCCTGAAGGATGAGTCGCCTGGCGGTCCTTCAACATCGCCAGGCGGTTTCTGGAAAAAATCCAGAAACTGCGAAAATTGTCATAAAACGTAAACATCACCAATGGCTTCCTCCCAAATTATCCTCCTAGCTCAATTCGCCTATCACTCTAGAAACACGTTCCTCTTCAAATTCTTGCTTCTCACAATTTTAATGGCAATGTTAATTACCCTTCAATTGCATGATATCTTCTGCCTTTTCAGCCATCCTTGGCTACTAAGTCTACTAGGGATTCCTTTAACCTTTCAAATTCAAGACAAGCCTAAAAATAGCAAAAATAGAGTTTCATTTGCATTCCTCTAAGGTTTAAACCCGCACCCATGCAATTGTCACTCAATGCCAAACCATTCAACCAATTCATATTTCATGCCAATCAATATAATTCAATTATTATAAAACTCCACAACATGATTAATATACATAAAAATAATACTAATTTCATAACACACAAAAATAGCACACATAAGACTTGAACCCAAGTCCTCTTACACAATCAAAGTACTCTTAACCACTTGAGCTAATACTTTTCCACATTATAACATTCTGCATTTATTACCTTAAAGGTTCCCTTTACCCGCATTTATTAAATAATTATTTAATTTTTCTCGGGTCTTACAGTGTCAACTTTTCTTTTAATTTCTAATTTTTAAAATATTATATATATATATATATATTAAAATACATTTAGTCTTATAAATATTTTTAAGTTTTTAATTAATATTAACAATCAAATTCATTAAAATATTTGTTATCTTTATATATTAAGTTACTATATTATATTAACAATTAAAACTTACATTTAAGTCCCAATATAATTGTACATTTATATATTTCAAATAATATAATATAGACAAATTAATCAGTTATTTTAATTTTAATTTTATAAAAAAAGTAGGTCGATGGATAGTTTTGCATGCCAAAATTCAGTTTGTCATCCTTATTAATCTTGTATGAGATGTCAAACTAGATCTTGAATTCACTTTGGGTTTGAGTCATACTTTTCATTTCCTCAAACTCATTTAGACGGGAAGATTCTTCATCATACAAGAATGTGTTGAAAATATTAATAGAATTTTAAAATAATTTACTTTAGTTTTATTGTTACCGTTAATTTTATAAATGAATTTTTATGGTAAACTTTTTGTAACATTATTTCTATGAATGAATGAATGGGTAAATGTATTTCACTTCTTTTATTTTAAATGGATTTATTATTAGTTACTTATTTTTATCTATAAATACAAAGGACAATAATGGAGTTGGGCAAGAAGGATTTCGTTATCTATCTTCATGTCTGAAGTAAAAATTTATTTTCATCCTCATTTCCATATCCAGTTTTTGTCTCATCTCCATCACCATTGTGTTAAAAAGATAGGTCAATCTTCTCAAACCATGAGGGAGGGGGTTGAAATGGTATTTAAAATTTTAGTTTGATTTGATCTTTTTAAGACTAGATTTTAAAAGAAAACTTGCTAAAAAGATTAACACAATATAATTTGATGCTCAAGTGTTGGATTGTTTATATCATAACAAAATAAATGGAAGGAAATATAGAATATCCAAACACAAGGATTTTATACTGGTTTGATTCCTTAGAATCTACATCCAATTTACCCTAGCAAACTTAGCTATGGAATTTTTCCACTATGTCTCAAAAGAATTACAAGAATAACAAAACACCTAGTAAATCTTAACTCTAAGACACAAGATAGTCACACTTTTCGTGAAGTCAAAAGACCAGTTTTAATGATCAAATTCCAATTCATATGTTTTTATCGATTCTATTATTAGCCTTTTAATTTATTAGATTATTAATCTAATGGATTAACTGGACAATTTTCAAATACTTTTTAAACTTTCACGCCAATTGGTTCATAATGGATTATGCACAGGTAAAGATGATTCTAAAGGGTTTTAGTTTTTCCTTATTCTAAACACATCTTGACTTTTTTATCCTATACTTAGGGAGACATACATGGCATGTACATTTTTCCATTGTGGACATCATCAAAAACATAACTCAGTCACATATTTCTGTCCAATGCTTTTGCTCTAAGGACAACACATTGGATAACGGGTATACTTGAACCTGTGTTCATACCATTCTCTTAATATTTCAATATCAATTAATTAATTTTTTGTAAAAAAAAAAATCATGACAAAGGAAACATGATATTATCAAAATATTAAAATATGTATTTCCCTTTCTTGAATGTTAATATTTAGAAAGAAATTATAACTATATAATTCTAAATCATACTACCAAATAACATTTGGATCAAAGTGAAATAATTATATATATTATTACCCAATTACATATAAATAAAATTTTATGACAATATTAAAATCTATTAATTTTAGAAATGTTAATTAAACAAATATTCAAGTTTATAAATATTGCAAATGTCTCTTTAATTCCTTTCTCTAAATTCTAATGAAATAACTTCTATTATATATATATATATATATATATATATATAATTATTTTAGGTTATGAGCACTTTAGTAAATTAAGCAAGGATGACTAGAGCTGTCAAAACGGTTTATCTGGCCCAGCCCGACCCATCACGGGTTGGTGGATTAAACAGATTAGCTCATTGGCTCACCTAATTAGAAAAAATATAATTTTTTTTATTCTGTCCAAAAAAAATTAAATTTTAATTGTGATTAAAATCTAAATAAACTTCATTATAATCCAAAATAATATTCAACCCCAAATACAAACCAAAATTACAAAAATATTATGTTTGCATTTGTCAACCCAATATGTTGGCTAAAAAAACAGGTTAATGCAATCCAAATACAAAAAAATTGTGTGAACATTTATCTGCAAGTGGGTTGGTGACCAATCCAACTCATCACAAGTTCAACCCAGGTGAGCCGGGTTCTTGGTGGGTCGGGTCAAAAATTAACTCGTACTAAAATTTTGTAAAAAAATTTCAACCCAACCAGGTCCGAACCCGTAGTGGGCCGAGTTAGCCCACGATTTCTGATCCACTTTGACAACTCTAAGGATGACGATGAGTATTTGCACGGATATGGGGGACATAAATGAAAAAAAATAGGTATTATCCATAACCATAATTGTACCCAATCAATGCTAAAATTTTCTATTAAAATAATGATATATTTGAACAATACTCATAAGACAAGTTTATTTGTCATCCTAATTTATTTGTCATCTTTACTATAAAAACAAAGAGTTGATTTAAGTGTTATTATTACAAGATAATAAATTTCTTGGATGTATAGTTGATTTGGATAGGTATATCATATATGTTATATATCTTATAAGAAGGTCTATGATTTTTGTCAGAAAATTTACATGAGAAAATTTGTAATTTTTTTTAAGAAAAATATTTATTTTTTACTTGTACTCTTATTTGTCGGTGAGCTTCAATGAGATGAGAGAGATTATTTTTCTATCATGCACTTTCCAATCCTATGTTACACATTAGTGGAGTTGGCAAAACATCACAAAATATGAAAGAAGCATGTTGGGATGAGGTGGTGAGGATGGAAACAAGAAAAAGAAATCAATGATGTTAATGAACTTTCATTTTCAAGGAGGTTGATAATTTCCTCTTGTTTGATAATTATCGTTTATCCATTTGTAAAAGAAAAGAGTGTACCACATTTATTTGTCATGAATGAATGACGTTTACTTTAGTATTTCATTTTTATTTTTGAACTTATATTCTGATTGAATATTTCATTTATTGGTTGTTTGATAATCTCAATATAATTTTTTCCCTTGTTCTTCGATTGATTCTAATCTGAAAATTATTTTTCATTGTTAGAAAAAATATTAATAGTTAAAAATATATGTTTTATGATTAGTATTAGCGTGATCACGATAAAAAAAGTTATAATATCATAATGTGATATATAAAGAAAAAATTATGCACATTTATAAGAGATAAATGGAAAATTAGTCAAAATATATGAACGGATTTAAGTTATATTTAATGGTGTCAAATTGTCGAGAAAAAATATTTATAAATAATTATACATTTAAATAGTTTTTTTTAATCAATAATAAAGATAGAAATATACTAATCCATGTATAGGAATTGATAGGCCGACACCCATCAAAGTTCTACTCCTTTCCTACAACCATTTTTATTAATTTAATCTTTTTATTCAACAATTTAATTTATTTTTAAATTAAATATAGTTTATTATTATAGATAGTGTCAAATATGTAAGAAAAATATGTTGGTGTCAAAAATACTTTTTCCCTGTAGAATTAAAAACACATGTTATGGCGTCAGACTAAACACTAATATAAACGTCACACTAAATACTAACAGAACCGGAGTTCACTTTCAATATTTCTAGAAAAGCGAGAAATACATACTATATGATACATTTCACATCATATAAATTAAACATGTAATATTAAATTACTTAAATAACTTTCACCTTCTATATCTCAATTGAATTTGAAATTACCCTATAACCATTTGGAACCCAAACTCATCATTGCATGCATTAGATACTAGTCTAACATAACAAATTTAATTTTCTTCTTCGAATATACTAATCTTTCTAACAATTTGAATGGATGACAAAAGAAATCTCTAAACCCTAAATCTTAATATATATATATATATATATATATATATATATATATATATATATATATATATATATATATATATTCTCTCTCGAATCCATACCACAAACTCGACACTTGCTTTGGGGTACGTATACCTGCCACAATTTGTAGAGCTTTGTCTGCAACTCAAATATTAATGAGAACAGGATCCAATGAAATAAAAAATAAGTTAAAATATTATAATAATAATAATAATCTTAAAAGGAAAAATTTATTTGTAATAACTTTAAAACAATTAAAAATATTTATTGAGGAGTGCTGGAATATTTTCCACAGATGATAATATTACTAATATTATTTGTCATTATAATACATATCATTTTGAGTATCTACGAAGTGACTAATTTTCAATCACTGGTAAAGTAGCGAGGACCAAACAGATAACACTTGCTATAAATGCTTGAACCTTTGCATGTGATAAGATTGAATGAGCCATGTTCAAAATGCCCACATGTAAACTGTTAATAAAGGTTTCTGTAAAGACTACCAAACAGTTGACAGCACCAATGTCTACTCTAGAATTAAACCGTAAACATGTTCAATATTCTAGTAGAGTCTGCAGACAGGAATTTGCATTTGCATCTGAACAGATATACAGATTTTTCTGGGCAAAAACATTAGCTTAAATGTCTATTTCATGCCACAGACAAGGAAAATTCAGCAATCCAATCTGTTTGCTATTTATTTTTCTTGAAAGTTTTGTGTTTGTTTCCAGCTCCAGCAACATTAAGTATGTTAAAACATAGAAATACAAGTAAAGTATCATATTTCTCAGAGCAGCAAATCAAGAGCAACCATGTAATCTGAAACCTCATGTGAAAGCATGTCAAGTTGAGCCTAAGTTCACAAGTGCCAAAACAGAACAATTTAAGAAAAAAAGATGGCCAACTAGCTTTATTAAGCTACATTTAAAATCTTGAACAGATTATCCTCTGAAGTTTGTGTACTTTCCCTGTACCTTTTCAGATACCAGCCAATTGCAATCTGCATCAAATGTCTCCTTTCTGTGTCTTTCTGTAGTTGAAGTATGTTGAATCTTGTTTGGTACGATGTTGAATCACAACCCCTGTGGTTCCTTAGGACTGTTTTGCTCGCTTTGTCGTTTCTGCCTCCATGTCTCCCCCCAGAGCTTGGCTTCTGCAACAGCTCGCTCTCTCAGTGATTCTTTTGGAAAAATGGGTGTTGTTTCATTTGGGGACACTGCACTCTCCATCTCAGTTGTGTTGTTCACTGTGTTGAGCGCTTTTGGGGAGTATTGCTTGGATGACAAGAATTCCAGAGCTTGCACTATATCACCTGCATTAGGCCGTTGACGTGGCTCTTCACGAAGACACATGGCGGTCAATTCAATCACCATCGGTAGACATGATGCTGGGTACTTCCCTTGAAGCCGTGGATCCACCAATCTTGGGAAACTCCTTTTGTCTCTCAGCATTGGACGTGCCTACATATGTTAGGAAAAAACAACCTTGTCTGTAAGTACTATGTTTTCTCATAGCCAACTGAAACCATTATCTTTTCTCAAATTGTGATTCCTTATACAATCATAAACTTCTCAAAACTAAGACATTGGATAACATTTAGCCATTTTGGATGCAAGTAGAGAAATCACGTAATATTCTGAGAGAAGGGTTAGATAACAAGAGCTGATTTATAACTCAGCTTCTTCCTCTTTCAAGTACACAATGAAAACTTGGAAAAAACCAAGAGTGAAAAAGGAGACAAATAAAGGAGAAAGTAAAGTTTTGTGTCATTCATCATGGACTAGAAATGGAACAAAACATAATCAATATAGGAATTTACCCAGTCTACCAGAAGCTTTTCAGGGCCACGGTTATCATCATATGCTTTGCGTCCAGTAATTAGTTCCAGTAACACAACCCCAAAACTGTATATGTCAGATCTCTTCGTTAATTTTCCACTAGTGGCATATTCAGGGGCACAGTAACCTTGTGTTCCCATGACCCTAGTGGCAACATATGATTGATCTCCGGTTGGACCAAATTTTGCAAGCCCGAAATCAGAAAGTTTTGGAAGGAAATCTTCATTCAATAGTATATTGGATGCTTTAAGATCCCTGTATATAACAGAAGGCTTTGCTTCATCGTGCAGATAATGTAGCCCTTTTGCTGACCCACAAGCTATTATCATTCGGGTATTCCAATCAAGTGGCTCTTCATCAGGAGAAACATCTGCAAATAACCATAAACAGATACTAAAAAGATACAAAGATTTAAATGTACTTATGGTGAATAAAGACGCACGTCAAGAACAGAGAAGATACAGTAGTAGTTACATTAAGCTCTAGAGCATTAACATGTGACATTAAACATTGCCTTATTGAACTAATTAGTAGCACCCCTCTTCAGCTCAGTTAATAATGTAGAACCCCCCACCCATCCCAACCATAAAGAAACACATGGAGTGAAACTAAATGTTAATGTAGTACTGAAATTTGGTTTTAAAACTACTGTTGTCTGCTTTAGAACTAACTGGTGTTAACTTCATGAATTATATATTATTTCATCCTTTCATGAATTTGGCATTGAAGAAAAAGGTTGCTTTATAGTGTTATACCATGAAGATGAGATTCTAGGGATCCCAAAGCCATGTATTCATACACAAGAAGACGTTGATCCCCTTCAGCACAGTAACCAATCATATTAACCAGGTTGGGATGGCGTAGAAGGGAAAGCATGAGAACTTCCACCAGAAATTCTTTCTCCCCTTGCACACCTGTAGTATCAAGTCTTTTAACAGCTACAACCTGATCAAATCCTGTAGCTTGTTAAAAGAATTATATTGCACAGCAATGGAACATACTGATGGGTATAGAAAATGAAGAAACGGAACAAAGAAAATCCATCCATCAAGCTATACCTGATTTTCCCCAATTATTCCCTTGTAAACAATGCCAAATCCACCTTGCCCAATAAAGGTTTCATCTCTAAAACTTTTTGTTGCTGTTGCAAGCTCTCGGAAGGTAAATATCCGAGCCTTATGAGAACTTTCTCCATCCTCTATTGGGTTTTCTTCTGGTCCATTTCCTGTATCAAACCAAGTTATGATCACTAAAGTATACAAGCAAAGCAACAATAAAAAGGGATCTCGCTTTTAAAACTATAACAACATTTTTACATAAACATATTGCTCAATGTGAAACATAGATACCCCAAAATACCCAAGTTCCTATTAAGTAATTTGGACTAATTATATATGTGCCTACACGTCTAGTTGATGAGTTTAATATTAACTTATTGTAGAAGTGTAAAACTTTTAAGTAATTATTTGCTCAAGAGATACATAGGAGATATTAAATTTTGTCTTCAAAAATAACTATGCAAAATTAATTGACAGAGCTTTCCAGCAGCTTATAAACAAGTGATCATCTTTGTATAACTCTATCATGTCAAAGAATTGCTAAACAAGATGAAACTAAGCCAAGAAAAACTCAGGACATCTATCTCCCCTCTTGGGAAAGATTAGAAGAGAATGAAGGAAATTCTGATAATCAGGATGTGCTCAGTTACCACGAAAAACTATCTATAATCAGTTCCTGTGAAACAAAACAGGGCCACTGAAGAATCGATGAATTCACGAAAAAGGACCATTCCTTTGGCTGGACCGCAGTGATTTTCTAAGTTGCCTATAAAAGGGAGGGAGATGAGTTATTTTCCTAGCAGAATCTGTAGTCAACAGCTGTGGTATCTTACTAAATTGATTCCAAAATGTGAAGGTGGTTCTATGCAACAAAGGCTGATGTGATATTCTTTTGATACAGAAATGAGACCACTCAAATGTGTAGACCAAGTTGAATAGCCAGCAATCACTATGTCAAATTTCCCATAGACCTAAAAGAATGCATATCATATGAAACAGAGACTCAGGGGCTAGTGACAATCAATTCATAAAATTCCCACATAAAAAATTTCTTCCAGAATTTAACATGCATGCTTGTGCTTCCCCAATACTAGAGTGAAAAACAACACAGTAGGAACACTGAAAAAGGCATTTAAGCGGGGCATGAAATCTGAACAGTCCCTTTAGTTTTTTAATTGATTTTGGGGGTAAGGTACTGAGTTTTGTACAGTGTACAGTGTACAGAATCAGAACTTCAATTTTCAAATAAAAAAATACCCCAAGACAACAACATCCAACCAAGACCTCTTTTCTTTCACCCTAAGATAAGAATCAAGTGAGATGAGAACTATAAGCAATAATCATTAGAAACATCACCTAAAAACCTATTTGTCCCCTATGGTGACTTAAAACCCAAACCCGTCCAAAAAAATTGACAAAAAATTAAAAAATTCTTTTTGAAAGATTGAATCTTTAGAAAAAAGATAACCTGGAGAACTCTCAGAGACATCATTGGTGTTCTTTACAGATTTGCGATTCTTGTTTTCCTCGTCCCGTCCCTTGACACTCTTCTCTTTGCCCTTCTTCCTCGACCCGAAACAAGGGCAGCTACTACCCATCTATAAGAGAATTCTGAGCCAAAATGCAGAGTTTCTGCTTTCTCAGTGTCCCCAGTCGCATAAAACAGTAGGCACAGACACAGAGAAGAAAGAGAAAACCACGCAAACAGAGGGATTTATTGAAATTCAGTTCAATTCCCAGAACATCACAAAAGAAGAATATTCTTGTTTGGAAAAGAACGACGGCGAAAAACGAATGCGTGCTCACACAGATCTCAACGGAATCTGCCCCACTCCCACATCACACACACGTTGCAGCAACCATGCTAAGTGTGCTGCTGCGGTTTCTTGGTGTAAAAGGAAAAGAATTCATAAAATGAGGGTGGTAGTGTAATATAAATGGAAAAATAAAATTAGCTGGTTGAATTGCGCACAGATTTTAAATAATTCCAGTAATGATAATAAATGTTTATTTGTTTCCTTAGAAGGAAATTTTGTGGGGATTGTGTGTAGGGTAAGAGAAGAGTTTGTTTGTACAATGACATGCATGTCTATTGGGTTTCTGACGTATGTGTACTGTACTTTCTCTCAAAACCTGTTCTGCCTGCAATATGCCACATTTGTCTCTCATGCTCTTGCACTTGGGTGCTCAATTTAAGGTTGCTGGGTGGATCATGCATCTTTTCTTTAGTCAGCTCAAGCTACACTAAAAATATGGAATTTTATTAATTCTCTAAAATTAATATGGTTTTCAAAAGATGAAGTGAAGTAATGATAATAATTATAATGTTTACTCATAAGTTTTAATATTTTTTATGACAAATAAAATTCATATTTTTTATTACCAAAAAACATATGTTATGTTGAACTAAAAGTGTTTAATTTTGTAAACTTATAATACCCAATGTGCTGTTAAATTTGTATGTGAACAAAAACTACACATGGGAATACTATATGAATCAAAAGTTGATTTAAGTTAATAGATTGTAATTTGTATAAAATAAATGTGTTGGGTTAACCTTGCTGTCATCAATCAATTATAAATGTATTTATTTGAAAAAAAATGTTGTTTATGAAACTAAATTTATAAGAAAATATGAAATATAATAAATTTTAAGTTAAATGTTTGTATTAAAGGTGGAATACTAGACTAGTTTATGTGAAATATGGTGAGTTATTTGAGAAGGTGAAAAATATATTTAATAGAACAAATTTTTTTTATAGACAGAAAACAATATAATTTTGTGATAAACATAAAAGATTATTGCAGTTTAATTTAATTTAACTAAAAGATAAAGTAAAATAAATATTTGTGGTATAATTTATATCGGTTTAAACAAAGCTTAATTATTATAAAATTATTAGATAGTTTATAATGAAAAAGATATCAATAGAAAGCTTTTTATAATAATTAACTTAAAAGTAATATCAATGAACATTTACAATTAGATTATATTGTAATAATTTTCTATACGTTAATAATTAATATTTGTAGGAAGAATAATAACAATAAAATTCTATTTTTTAAACTAAATCTTAAATTTTTCAATCTTCATAAAAGAGTAAAACATAATTCATAAAATTTATTATGAGAATTAAAATAATGATATTTCTTCTGTAAAAAAACAATTAGTACAATAAAAAATTGGGAAAAAAATCTTATGAAAAGAAACAAAAAATTAAAAACAATGTATTATAATTAGTAAAGAAAAGTATAGTATAATTTCTTTATAAATTAAAACATGGCTATATTTATACTCCTTACTTCTGAATAAAAACTTTCAACAATATATTTTCAGTAACTAAATAATTTAAGTAACAATTAATGTTATTGTATTTAGGATTATAGGAAGAATGTTTTATGGTTGTCAAAAAAAAGTAGTCTGCTTGTTTCTTGATTGGATATTAATAATTATTCATGCTAAATATTTATATATATATATATATATATATATATATATATATATATATATATGAGTGTAATTTAATGGGATAATTTATATATATTTTATTTTATGAAACGGTATATTTTAAAATATAAACTTTGGTGTTTTTATTTTTTAACATAAATTTAGAAAATGGATTTTTTTTTTAGAAGAAAAGGAGGTGAGTGTTTAGATTAAAGGAAAGGAGATGAGGAAAATTGAAAAGTGATATAATAACTTTAATAAATTGAAGAGTTATTTTAATTAATAAAGTTGGATGATTATTATTATTTATTTATTATTGTTTATATTATTATTAACAATAATATTGATAATATTATTTATTTTATTATTATTATAATTATTGTTATTATAATTTATATTTTATCATTTTTATTATATTATCTTAATTTATAATAAAATATAATAAAAGATAATTATATAAATGTAATATATTTATATACTTCATTTATTGGCAAATATTGTATGAATGGGAAGAAAGTTTTAAAAGAAAAACTGCATCGTTTTATTTGAATGTTACATCGAAAAGTAACTTAAATTTTAAAATTTTAACTAAAGTTAATATGGAATTATTTTTCTATACTATTCTATATTATTATATAAAGATATTTTATATTATTATTATTATTATTATTTAAAGAAGATTTCCTTGATGTACATATATTATTTTTAATTTTACTCTTTAAGTACTATTTTAAATCAAAATAATTATTTCACTAATTTTATGTTTTATTTTTTTAAAATTTAATCATTGTTTCACTTTGAAATTTTTTTCTACAATTTATGAACTTTTTTAAACTAAAATAACTATTGTAATAAAAAAATTAATTAAAAAGAATAAATAGTGTCTACAATAAAATATTACAAAAATTATTTGAATTTATTTTTATAATTATAATAATAAATTTATTATTTTTATCATCATTAAAACAAGTTGAATATAAGACACGAAATATATATCTTACACTAGCTATTAACAGGAAAAATATTGATGAACATGTCACTAATAAAGTATTAAATATTATTATTAGATTTTATTAATAATAATTTAAGGGGATAAATTATCTTTGAATAAATTGTTTATATTATTTATTAATTAATATATATGATTATTATTATTATTATTATTTAAATAGGATTTTCTCTTCTGATATATATATATATATATATATATATATATATATATATATATATATATATATATATTTATATATTTATATATATATATA